>MWVX01000004.1_pt1 | contig 141167 bp, 119 predicted proteins | sample 1047311 | NCBI WGS metagenome assembly MWVX01 (sample SAMN06349984, study PRJNA376086) | soil metagenome | isolation source: MtG-4 sample Antarctic (ecotone) soil | place: Antarctica | collected 2015-01-13 | reverse complement strand
TGACGAAGAACAAACCGAATAGGTCGATATTCTCGCCGAGCGAATTCAGCGCTTGGGCGGCATCGCGCTGGCGATGGCTGGCGACATCGCTGAAGAAACCAACATCGAACGTCCACCGCGCGGACGCGAAGAAGTTCCCGTCCAAATCTCGCGCCTGCTCGAAGCGCACGAAATTATTTTGAAGGAATGCCGAAAATTCGCTAAAGACGCCGAGGAGAACGAAGACGACGGCACGAACGACGTGTTGATCAGCGACGTGGTTCGCACCAACGAGCGACACGTCTGGTTTATCGCCGAACACCTGGTCGAAGCGCCGCTAGTCGAGGCTGACTGAAATCCGATTTGCACTAAACGGAAAACGCGCGATTAAATTGTATTTTAATCTAAGAGAATTCCCCGACAGCAGGCTGTCGGGGAATTCTCTTATCAACCGTGTGGGTGTGAAAGTTCTTTGTTTTTAGAATTCGTGGTAGTCGGTGCTTTGACCGACCTTAAATTTTTCGCGTAAATGTTAGGTTTCAAATGAATTATGGAAGACCGTGATAAGAAAGCTATCGAATTAACGAACGATACGACGAAACAGATTTTAACTCTTTCAACCGGCATCGTTTTTTTAAGCATTGCTTTTAAAAAGGATTTTGTTCCCGAAAGTTTTAATGGAACTCTAGCCGTTCGTGTTCTGATTTTCGCCTGGTTTTTATATTTGTGTTCAATATTGGCAGGCGTTTTGACGTTGCTTTTCCTGACCGGCGAAGTCGGACGAAAAGACGGCACGATGCCGTCAATCTACGACGCAAAATTCGCTGCAGTCATCTCGGTCAATTATTGACGTTTTTCACAGCGACTTTATTAATCTTGATTTTCGGCGCAAAACAGGCACACTTTCATAAGTTGGCACACATTTGGCACACAAAACAAAAAAAGGACATCGGTAAGATGTCCTTAAAGTATTGAATTATATGGTGGGTCGTGCAGGTATCGAACCTGCGACCCGCGGATTAAGAGTCCGCTGCTCTACCAACTGAGCTAACGACCCAAATAAACGAAACGGATTATAACAAATTTCTTAAAACGATGTCCAAACAAAGTCTAAATGCAAAAATTTTAATAATTCTCGTTAGTAATTTGGAAAAACTCTCATTAACAGAGAAAATAAGCGAGAAATGAAGGAATGCCCAAAATGTGAAACTTGTTACGCGGACGAAGTGAATTTTTGCCCGCACGACCAAATGCCGACTCGCTTGACGTTGCCCGGAAGTCAGTTGCTCGCAAATCGTTATTTACTCGAGAAACGGCTCGGACGCGGTGCGATGGGACAGGTTTATGTGGCAAGAGACGAAAATCTCGGAACACGCAAAGTTGCCGTCAAAACCATTCGACAAGATGTTTTAAACAGCAATGATTTGCAGGAAGGCGAAGCGATTTTGCGCTTTGAGCGTGAAGCAAGAGCTGCAGCTTCGATTCATCACCCGCACGTCGTTGATGTAACAGATTTTGGTGAATCAGCGGAAGGCATATTTTATCTCGTGATGGAATACGTCGAAGGCGAAACTTTGCACAAACTTCTGCGGCGCGAAGGAACGCTTTCCGTTAAACGCGCCGTAAAATTATTAAGGCAAATCGCCGATGGCGTGGAAGCTGCCCACGATGCCGGAATACTTCACCGCGATTTAAAGCCTGCCAATATTTTTATAATGCGAAAAGGTAAAAGCGGCGACAATGACGGTTTTATAAAAGTCGGTGATTTCGGTTTAGCGAAAATTGTAAATCAAACCGTAACGGATACCAGTTCAGACGCCACGCCGTCTTCGCGGGGAATTATCGGCACGCCGGAATTTATGTCGCCCGAACAAATGCAGCCGGAACTTGGTGTGGACGTTCGCACAGACATCTACGCGCTAGGAACAATCGCTTATCTGATGCTCGGCGGGCGAACTCCTTTTACCGGCGATTTGATGCAGCTTGTTATGCAAAAAGTTATGCACAACGCGCCGCCGTTATCCGTCTTGCGCTCCGACATTCCGAAAGATGTCGAGCAAGCCGTAATGCGCGCTTTAGAAATTGACCAGAACAAACGCCCGGCGACAGTTTCCGAATGGATTTCCGAACTCGAATTAGCAGCGGAGAATGTCAAAGAAAAAACGAATATCGGAATTTCAAGGCTTGTAATTTTAGCTTCCGTCGATGCCGAAGTTTATATTGACGATGAAAGGAGAGGAAGCATCGGCAGTTCGGGAAGATTGGTTTTAACAACAATTCCGGCAGGTCGGCATGTTTTAAGAGTTTCCAGAGCAGGCGAAAAAGACGACGAGCGCGTCATCGAAGTGCGCGAAGGCACAGACGAACAAGTAATCCAGGCGCAGCTTAAATCTCTGCAAAATTTGGGTAATCAACTTTCGTCTTCGCAGATTGTAAGCGGCGCAACGGGGCAGTCTAGTTTGATGCCCGGCATCGTTGCCTGTACAAACTGCGACGCGCGCTTTGCCGAAGGCGTTAAGTTTTGCGGTCGCTGCAGCAACCGTTCTTTTGATTCCATCAACGAAAACAGACAGCAAAATATTTGCCCGCGCTGCTCGGCACGTCTTTCACGCACTTCAAGATTTTGCGGACATTGTGGGTTTAATCTTGAGTATCCGAATATCTCGGCTTCAAATCAAAAATATACGAACTCTGCAAACTCGTCACCGTCTTCTATCCGAGGCGTCGAAAAAATCTGTCCTCGTTGTCATATAGCTTTTCCGCCGAACATAAAATTTTGCGGTCGCTGCGGCAGAAGTTTAGAGTAATTTTATTCGGTTACTTTTGTTTCCCCCGAATGAAATAGCTTATAATACAAACAAATTTTTTTCTTTTGGTTTCTAAAAACTACTGTAAAAAATTACTAATTTAACAATGATAAAATTTGAATGAATGAAAGATTTCTTCTAATTCGTATTTGAAAAAGCCAATGCGAGTAACCCTTCGCGTGATTGCCGGACCGCAGGCGGGGCGCAGTTTCACATTTAAGCAGCACGAAACTTTTATGATTGGTCGCAGCAAAGACGCGCAATTTTGTTTGCCCCACGACCGTTTTTTTTCGCCATCACTGTCTGCTTGAAATTGCGCCGCCGCAATGTTTTTTGCGTGATTTAGGTTCGACAAACAGAACATATGTCAATGGTATTCGGGTTGAAACCGCACACCTAAAGGGCGGCGACCAGATTTAGGGCGGTGAAACTGTTTTGATCGTCGATGTTGCAATCGAGCCGGTTCAGCAGTTTTCTCTAAACTTTCCGATACTTCAAAATTCCTCTCCGTCAAGCGTAGCTGTTCAATGCTTGAATTGCTCGGTTCAATCAAAAGTCGAAGCCTCGCAGCCCGATGGTAAACTTTTCTTTTTGTGCGAGGATTGCCGCGAAAATTTAAAACAAAATCCGCAGCCGATTCGCGGCTATCATATGATTCGGCAACTCGGAAAAGGCGGAATGGGCAACGTAATGCTGGCGCGTTCCGAAAAAGACGGACGCGCTGTCGCGATAAAAACCCTTTTGCCGGAAGTAGCAGTCAGCGAAAAATCTTTAAAACGTTTTATGCGTGAAATCGAAGTCTCGGCAACTCTTCGGCATCCGCACATCGTTAGCTATATCGAACACGGAAGTTATAACGGAACAATTTATCTAGTTTCGGAATTTGTTAGCGGAATGGACGCATCAAAGCTTGTTTTGAAAAGCCGTTTGTACCGATTTCACAGAGAATACCTAATATTCCTTTTGAAATTGCCGCTGTGATTGAAAAATGCGGCAAAACAAAAAATCAAAGGGAAATAAAACTTACTGGTGCGAAATCCGGTTTTTTTGAAAATTATCGCCAACAACCAAACAAAAAAACGATTGCAAAAATGAAATCCGTGATTGGAATTTGAAAATACCGAAACCAAACCGAAGGCTGCATAAAACCCAATGAAAAGACCAGTAGGAAAAAAGCGATATATAGACAGCGAATAATCATTTTACCTCTAGTTATTTTATCCAATAACTTATTTTTCGGACAAATCTTTAAGGTTCAAAATTTTGCGGGTCATCGTGAGCGTCTTTGATTCCTGAACTTTGAAACCCAAACTTTTGATTGTGAATTTTGAATATAGAATTCATACAGTTCTCGTAACCTTTGTCAGCGAACGCGGCGCATCCGGATTGATGCCTTTTGCTTCTGATAAAAAAGCGGCGAAAAGCTGGGCGGGAATGACAAACGGAATAGGCGACAAAAATTCATCTATATGTTTTGGCAGACGCAGAGCGCGAGAACTCAAACGGGCGATTTCATCGTCGTTTGTGATGGAAAAACTGTCGGCATTGAGTTCCATTAGGCGTTTTAGCAAATCGATGCTGCCATTACGCGTTGCGCCTTGCGGCGCAAATAAAATCACAGGGAAACGACGTTCGACCAACGCCAGCGGTCCGTGAAAAAAATCTGCTGATGAGAATCTTTCAGCAACAACGTAACAGGTTTCCATCAATTTCAGCGCGAGTTCATAAGAATTTCCGTAATTCATTCCGCGCCCGACGACGACGCAGTTTTCCATAAAAACATAACGCTCGACTAAATTTTTAATTTCGTTTTTTAATTTTAATGCTTGCGCGGCAAGGTTGGGAATAATATCAAAAGCGATTTTTTTATCCGACAAAGCATTTGCCAGCATATAAAAAAAAAGCATTTGTCCGGTATAAGTTTTCGTGGCGGCGACAGATTTTTCCCGCCCTGCGTGAATCAATAATGTTTCGTCCGCGATTTTTGCCATTGAAGATTCCACTTCGTTTGTTATTGCAATCGTAAAGGCGCCTGAATTCTTCGCGCTCTCCAAAACTTGATTAATATCTGCTCCTTCGCCCGATTGTGAAACGCCGACGACAAGGGTGCGGTTTAATTTCAATTTTGCAGCATAAAGCGTATAAACGGACGGCGCGGCAAGCGAAACTGGTATTCCGGTTGTGATTTCCAGCAGGTAACGTCCGAAAAGCGCGGCGTTATCTGAGCTTCCGCGCGCAACCAGAACAATTAAATCGATATCTTTTTCGCATAGAAATTTACCGACTCGTTCTACTTTTAATCGTTCGGCTTGAATGGTTTTCTCCAAAACTTCCGGTTGTTCGGAAATTTCATCAAGCATCAAAGACATAATATTTTTGAAACTGTTTATTTTTTCTTTTTTGAAAAGTAACTGATTAATCCGCCGAGTATACCGCCGAAAATCATTTTTCCATAGGTTTTCTCACCTGAAGATTCAGCGACCGTTTCAGTTTTCTTGCCAAACGCTGCTTTCGATTTTTTCAGCACACTTGCTTTTTCTTTTGAACCCTCGATTGCGCTGTTTGCTTTAACTGTTTCCTGAGCCTCGGCTTGACCTTCGGCTTCCTCTCTGGTTTCTTCGTTTTCCGCCTTGCTTGGGCGAGTTTCTTTGGTGTATGCGCCTTTGGAAAACTCATCCAGAATGGCATTTATCGCGCCGCCGATAATGATTGCAAGTGCCGTTATAAAAAGCCACAACATCAAGATAATAATCGCGCCGAGTGAACCGTAAGTTTTTGCGTAAGAATCGAAGTAATGCAGATAAAACCGAAAACTGAGTGAAGCCGTAACCCACAAAACGATGGCTACTACCGCGCCGGGCGTTATCCAATGCCACTCGAACGGAACGTGGTTTGGAACGAAACTGTAAAGTAATGCAAAGGTCAGCGTCAAAACGACGCCGACAACAATAAACGAAAGAATTTGCAGGAAAAGCGGCGACGGAATGGGCAAACTCATATAGCCTAAAACCAGGGACAGAAACTGAGACCCGTAAAAAATAATACCGAGCGCGACAGAAATTAAAAGCGCGATTCCGAGAGTCAAAACCAGAGAAGAAAGTTTTGTTTTCCAATACGCCCGTGTTTCTTTCAATTTATATACCGAGTTTAACGCAGTTCGCACGCTGTCAATTCCGGCGGAAGCCGACCACAAAGCGACTACGAATCCAAGAGTCAACTTTCCGCCTGAGCTGCCCTGCATGACTTCTGCCAGCGTCTTTTCGACTAATTCGAGCGCCGAACCCGGCATTATCTGGCGCAGATAAACAAAAAGTTCATGCCGTAAGTCGTCCGATTTTTCCAGGACAATTCCAAAAATGCTGACCAAAAACAACAAAAGCGGAAACAAGGCGAACATAAAATAAAATCCGACTTGAGCCGCGCTGCTTAAAATATCTTCATCGAACGCCTTTTCATAAAGGCGCGTAAAAAATTGTTTGGGTGCGAATTTCATAATCGTTTTTTTTTGTTGTAAACCGCTGTTAGTATCGAAGAATCCTATGTTCTGCTTGATAAAAAAATCATATTTTAACACAGCGTGAAAAATTTACTCGGTATCAAAAATTACGTTAAAATTCATAGCGATATAAATTTTAGTCTTGCCGAAAATCTCTTTAAACTTTATCCAAAAGCCCGTTTTAATTCAGGTTTTTGCTGGGTTTTAGCTTCTAAGATATTTTTTAATTCGTAGATTTTCATCAAGGCTTCGACCGGCGAAAGGCTGTCGGTATCGATTTCGTTTAACCTGCGCTCGATTTCATTCAATTCTTCTTTCGGATTTGAAAAATTCATCTCATATGAGTTTTCGGGTTCATATTCGGCAAGCAGTTGTTCGGCGCGGCGCACGACCGGCGCGGGAAGCCCCGCCAATTTGGAAACGTAAACGCCGTAACTTTTCAACGCAATCCCTTTAGCGATTTTATATTCAAATGTAAGTTTTTCACCGTTTTCTTTTATAATAAAATAGAAATTTTCAAGTTTCGTCAGTAAATCTTCCAGTTCGGAAAGCTCGTGATAATGTGTGGCGAAAAGCGTCCTTGATTTTAGTTTCGGGTGATTGTGTATAAATTCCAAAACCGAGCGTGCGACCGCCAAACCGTCGTATGTAGAAGTTCCGCGTCCTAATTCATCGAGCAAAATCAAGCTGTTCGGCGTCGCGTGATGCAGAATTTCGGCAGTTTCAATCATCTCGGTCATAAAAGTTGATTCACCGCTTCCGATTCGATCATAGAGACCGATGCGCGTGAAAATTCGGTCGCAAATTCCGACGACAGCTTCTTCAGCCGGAACAAAGCTGCCGATTTGCGCGAGCAGAACGATTAATGCGACCTGCCGCAGATAAGTTGATTTGCCTGAAGCGTTTGGACCGGTTATCAAAGCGATTTGCGGCGCGCCGCTGCCGCCTAAAGCCGTGTCGTTGGCAACGAATTCAGTTCGATTTTCGGCTAAAATTTTTTCGACGACGGCGTGGCGACCATTTTTTACGCGCAGCAGGGAAGTTTCATTAACCTGCGGGCGGGCGTAATCGAATTCGTCGGCAACATCAGCCAGCGCGCAAATGGTGTCGAGAAAAGCGACGGACGAAGCGGCAAGCAATGTTTCCGCACGATGCTTGCCGACCTCCAAACAAATCTGGCGGAAAAGATTATTTTCAAGTTCAACAATGCGTTCGCGGGCGTGAACGACCAAAGATTCGTGTTCTTTTAGTTCTAAAGTTATAAATCTTTCCGCCGGAACGAGCGTTTGTTTTCTGGTGTAATCTGCCGGAACAAGATGCAGATTCGGTTTGGTAACCTCGATGTAATAACCGAAAACTTTATTAAAACCGACGCGCAAACTTTTAATACCGGTTCGATTTCGTTCGCGTTTTTCGAGTTCTGCCAAAAAACCTTTACCGCTGCGTAAAACTTCCCGCAAATTGTCGAGTTCTTCGGAAAATCCGTCACGGATGAAGCCGATTTGTTCGTTGTAGCGAGAGGGAAGTTCATCGGAAATTCCCGTCTCGATTAAGTTTATAATTTCCCTGCATTCCGGCAGATGAACGAGTAGTTGACCAAAACGAATCGCGTCTTTTTGCAGAATTTTCTTTATTTGCGGAATAAGTTTCAAGCTGTTGCTTAAAAGGCGAAGCTCGTATGCCGAAATATAATTAGCTCTGGCGCGGCTCGACAGTCTCTCCAAATCTTTTATACTCGACAAAATTTTCCGCAGATTTTCGCGCCCTTCAACATTTTCCTTAAACCACGCCACGTTTTCTTGACGACGAAAAATTTCTGCCGTATCGAGGAGCGGTTGGCGCAGCCAATTTCTTAAAAGCCTTCCGCCCATAGAAGTTTTCGTTCGGTCAATAACAGACAAAAGACTCGTCCCCGTATCGCTCTCGAAAATTTCCAGACTTCGCACAGTGTTCCCGTCAAGACGCATAAACGAACTGAAATCATAGCTGGTCAATCTATTTAATTGTTCGGCTGTGCTGCCCTGCGTTTGCCCTAAGTAACTAATTAAAGCACCAGCCGCCGAAGTAGCTAGCGGCAAATTTTCCAAGCCAAACGGCTGCAAAGTCTCGGCGTTGAAATGTTGGAGAAGAGATTTTCGGGCAATCTCCAACGCAAAAACTTTGCTGTCTAACTTCGTAACGAATTCGGGCAAATCTTTGTTACTGAAGCTCTCCTTCTGCGTTTCAGCAATGATAATTTCTGCCGGAGAAAGACGGTTTAGCTCGGATAATGCCTCCCGATTATTAACTTCGGTTGCGGCAAAATCACCCGTTGTGATGTCGGCATAAGCAATGCCGGCACGCTGCCCGTCGCTGAAAAACGACACAAGATAATTATTCGATTTACTGTCAAGTAGCTGGGATTCGATAACTGTACCTGCTGTAACGACGCGGACAACTTCCCGCTGAATCAGCTTTTTTCCGTCTTTGCCCTTAACCGGAATCGCGCTGGTCTGTTCGCAAATCGCCACGCGATGCCCGCGCGAAATCAAAGTTGCGAGATGGCGTTCAAGGACGTAATGGGGAACTCCTGCGAGCGGAACGCGCTCGTCTTTACCCATTAATTTTGAAGTCAGAGCAATATCCAATTCGGCGGACAAAAGTTTCGCGTCTTCATCAAAGGCTTCGTAAAAGTCGCCCAGACGAAAAAGCAAAATCGCGTCTTTGTGCCTGGCTTTTATTTCGAGATATTGTCGCCGAATCGGTGTTTCCGTTTTCATTTTGGAAAATTATTTTAACAGAAATTCTTTAATTATTTCAGCGATATTTGCAAGGTTACGGTGAACTTGTCTGATTTGTTCAAAGGTCAAAATCGTAACCGTCTGTTCCAAATCTTGAAACTCACGCGCCAGAGATTTTACGGCGCGGTTTAAGTCTTTTTCGGTTGATAAAATCAAAAAAGGCTTTGTTCGTTGGTTTTGGTAAGCGCGTTTGAGTTTTGCAAAAGCAGAATCGATGTTTCCTTTGCTCTGCACTTCAAAGATGTGGGAAATTCTTTGACTGGCGGACGTTTCGCGCCAAATGACATCGTAAAATTCAAATTCCAAAGCCGCGTAAAACCCTAAACTTTTGCCGATATCAACCAGCATTTCTTGAATGTCTGAATGTGAAGGCTGATTATTTACAATTTCCGTAACGGCAAAACCTTTTGTTTCCGCTTCGACTTCGGCTTTACCCTTCTCGGTTACCGTCCAAAAACCGCGCTCGCGCCTTAGCAAGTTTTTCTGATCCAAAACTTTACCTGTTTTTTGAACCGAAATTCTCCAAGTTTTGTTTGTGTTATTTCTAATTTCTGAAAATTCTTTCTCCGATATACTTGGAAAATACGCAGCCAATCTTTGGTAAAGAAAACGCAAATTATCGCTGCCGCCGGTGGCGACAAGCTCCTGCAAAACAGGCATTTCTATTGCGGATATCTTTGGGAAAGGCACGTTTCTAAATTATTTTTTCAAAACCGTCAAAATTCTTAGTAACTATTTCTAGTTTAAGTTCGTCTAAAATTTCGGTTAATGTTCCGGCAAAATGTTCGCTTATTTTCTTCGGTGCAAAGTTTTTATCGACTTCAATCAACTGAATTCTTCCGATTTTAACAAAAATTTCCGGTTTGAATTCATTTAGAAACTCATACCGGATTGCGATTGGAGCAATTTGAACTTTTCGAACCTTTTCGATTATTCTCCCCAAACCATTGTAAAAATAAATTGGTCTTTTGTCAGTCGGCAAAATTTTGCCCTGCGGAAAAATCCATATTGTTCTAGCCGGATTTTCTTTCAGAATCTCGACAGCGTAATTAATAGTTTTTATCGCTTCGCGCGGTTTTTCCCTGTTAACAGAAAATGCTCCGAGAAGGCGAAAGAAAAACAATTTCCTCAATTGTTTTTCTTCCATCACTATAAAACCGTCGAGTTTTGTCTTTCGTGAAATCTCAAAAGCAACCAGCCCATCCCACCAAGAAGAGTGATTTGCATAAATCACGAGCGGAATTTGCAAATTTCGTTTGTTAAATTCTGATAAACCTACAACCTGGAAAGAACAAAAACGTCGTTTGATTAGATTGTGATTATAGACCGAAAAAAAACGCTCGAACAATATACTTTTTTTTGCTGCAAGCATATTATAATCAACTACAAGATTTAAATTTCTTAAAGAAATAAATTACCAAAAAAACGAATGATGTTTATTTGCAGATTTTTATAACGCGGTTATTTATTCCACATGTTACTTCATAAGAAATAGTATCAGTAAGTTGAGCTAATTCCTCAACTCTTATATTTAATTTGCCCTGTTCTCCTATTAATACAACTTCATCCTTTACTTTAACTTTAGGCACATCAGTTACGTCCACTGTTGTCCAATCCATCGAAATTCTACCGACGACCGGCGCAAAGACTCCGTTAATTATTACGCGACCACAATTTGATAGCAGACGATTATAACCGTCATGATAACCAATTGGAATTGTTGCAATTTCAGAATTCCTTTTGGTTTTGAAAGTTCGACCATACCCTAAAGTTTCTCCTTTTGGAACCTTTTTCAAGTAAGCAATTCGTGTAAAAAGCGACATAACGGGTCGAAGTACAGGCTTTTTAACTTCATTAGGAAGAATATCCCCACTCAAACCATACAAAACACCGCCTAAACGAACCATATTCCCGCGAGAATTTGTATGAACGATTGCACCGGGTGAATTTGCCAAATCCTTATAAAATGGATGAAAGCCATTAATTTCAAAAATTTCTAAGGCTTCATAAAAGCGTCTAATTTGCGTATTGGTAAAATCATTTTGCTTGAGATTCTCTGCAGCGGCAAAATGTGTCATCAAACCTGCGAGATGAAGATTCTTGAATTTTTTAAAACATCCAATAAAATCTTTAACATCCTCAAAACGAACTCCGATCCTGCCCATTCCGGTATCAATTTTTAAATGTATATTGGCTAAAATTCTTTTCTTTTTTGCGAAGTGATTAATCCTTTTAGCCATCTCGAGGCTATAAATGACTGGGGATAAATCTTTTTCCAACAAAAGATTTTCTTGTCCGCTCCAAAAACCTCCAAGACAAATAATCGGTTTTTTTATTCCGTTATTTCGCAGCTCCAAACCTTCTTCAGGTAAAGCGACGCCAAAACAATCTACACCGGCTTCTTCGAGTTTTTGGGCGCATTTGAATGCGCTGTGACCGTAAGCATCGGCTTTTACGACAGCCATATACATTAAATCTTTCCCGACAAAATCTTTGACAGAGTGAAAATTAAAGGCGAGATTTTCAAGATTGATTTTTGCCCAAGTTGGACGCATACCGTTAGGTAATAACATAGCGAATTTAAAACATTATAATAGCAATTTTATAAACAATGTATATAAGAGGTTTAACGTTTTACTAGAAAATACATTAAAAGTCGGCATAATGACTTTTAATGTATTTTCTAAAGTGGAATATTGCCGTGTTTTTTCGGTGGATTATTATCGCGCTTATTTTGTAGCAATCTAAGCGCACGGATTAGTTTTGGTCGTGTTTGGGAAGGTTCAATTACTTCATCTATAAATCCTCGTTCAGCAGCAATATACGGGTTTGCAAATTTCTCTTCAAATTCAGCTACTCTTTCTTTGCGAAATTGTTCAGCACCTTGTGCTTGAGAAATTTCCTTCCGATAGAGAATTCCGACCGCGCCTTCAGCACCCATAACAGCAATTTCGGCGGTCGGATATGCAAAATTTATATCAGTGCGAATATGTTTTGAAGCCATTACGCAGTATGCTCCACCATATGCCTTGCGTGTAATAACCGTGATTTTTGGAACTGTCGCTTCGGCAAAAGCATAAAGTAGTTTAGCGCCGTGTCTAATTATGCCGCCGTGTTCCTGATTAACGCCGGGAAGAAAACCCGGAACGTCTTCAAAGGTGATGAGCGGTATATTAAAGCAATCACAAAAACGCACAAATCGAGCTGCTTTAACCGATGCGTCAATATCTAGAACACCCGCCAAAAAAGCCGGCTGATTTGCGACAATCCCGACTGAGAAACCGCCGAGACGGGCGAAACCAATCACTATATTAGCCGCGTAATGTTCTTGAATTTCAAAAAAATGATTTTCATCGGTGATGATATGAATAATATCCCGTATATCGTAAGGCTGTGTGGAAAGTTCGGGTATAATCGAGTTTAATTTTTCTTCAATCCTACTATCTATATCATTTGTCGGGACAAATGGCGGTTTTTCCATATTGTTTGAAGGACAAAAAGAGAGAAGTTCCCGTGTTAAACGCAGGGCGTGTTCATCCGAATCAGCGGCGAAATGCGCGACGCCCGATTTTGCATTGTGTGTCATCGCGCCTCCGAGTTCTTCTTTGGTTACCTCTTCGTGCGTAACAGTCTTTATAACCTCTGGTCCGGTGATAAACATATAAGAAGTGTCTTTGACCATAACGTTAAAATCGGTAATGGCAGGACTATAAACCGCGCCACCAGCGCAAGGACCGAGAATACAACTAATCTGGGGAACGACTCCGCTTGCCAGCGTATTTCGCAAAAATATATCGGCATAACCGCCGAGTGAAAGGACTCCTTCTTGAATTCGCGCGCCGCCGGAATCATTTAAACCGACAACTGGCGCACCTGTCTTCATCGCAAAATCCATTACTTTGCAAATCTTTTGCGCGTGAGTTTCCGACAAAGAACCACCAAAAACAGTAAAATCCTGAGCAAAAATAAAAACCTCACGCCCGCCAACTAAGCCGTGTCCGGTTATAACGCCGTCTCCGAAGTATTTTTGTTCTTCGAGATTAAAATCCGTAGAGCGATGAACAACAAATTTATCGAATTCTTCAAATGAATTCTCATCTAAAAAAAACTCTATACGTTCACGCGCCGTCATTTTCCCGGCTAATTTTTGTTTCTCCAGACGCGCCCCGCCGCCGCCTTCTTCGGCAAGCCGGGATTTGTTTCGTAGAATATCAATTTTACTCATAGGTTGGTGTGTAATTTTAGGTTTCATAAAAGACAAGTTTAACTAAAAAAGAATGATGTGCAACCGTTTGAAGAAGCAAAAATTACAATCGAACTCATTTGATCATTCTCTTTCTAGGACTTTACGAGAAGTATTTAACAAAAATAAAAAAAAGCATAAAGATAGCGGACTGACACCGAAAACAAAGGGGAAACCTAAAATCGATTCGAAAAATGTTGGGAATAAATTTCGGAATTTAACCGGCAAACAGAAGCGAAAATTTCATCGGCAGACAGCAAAAGGTTATTAAAATTAATTTTTGTTTCAGCTAAAAATAAATTGTTTTAGGTTACTTAATTGGAATGTTAAATGGAAAGTCTTTGTTTTCGATTAGTTTTAAGAGTTCGTCTAGACTTTGCCAAACTTTATTTTGAAGCTTGGCGGAATAATTAAATATTTGTGCATTTTCCTGAAATTCACCTAAGTCAAGAATTTCATATGTCCAATCTTTCCAGATTAAAACGTCAATGTCCAAATCAATAAAATTTAAAATGCCGTTTTCAATTACAGGAGGTCGATTAATGTTGCAATAAAAGTTTCGCAAACCCCCTTCAGGTTCGAGGAACCGAAAAATGTTATACCAGCGATTCTTCCAGTAATACTCAATACTAATCGTTCCGCGTCTGATAACATCCAAATATGGGTGTTTGATTTCCTCATCAAAAACTCCTTCGAAAATGATTATTTCTTCAGTCTCGTGTATTAACTTTACTTTCCAACTACGATGAATTGTTTCGTCGAATTTCAACGAATTAATTGTAAAAATTCTATTTTCAATCATCTTATAAAACCACTCGATTAATAACATCAAAAAGTATTTTATTAAAAAATTTAAGCTGTTCGAGATTAAAAAAGTGGACGGCTTTTTCTATATTGTATAATTTGGAATCTGTTATTTTCTGATGCATTTAGTGGTTTCCACAATTTGCACTAAAGCCTACAAGCATTCCAACAGGCTTTTCGCCGCTGAATAAACTTTCTGATAAAAATAGAACGCTAAATAAAGGTGTGTTTTCACGCCCTGAATAATAAGGTATTAGCTTTCACTCTTATCGTCCGCTTTTTTTCCAATCAGAAATAAAAGAATCCAAACCCTTATCCGTTAATGGATGATTAACCAATTGTTTTATTATCTTAAAGGGAATGGTCGCTACATCTGCGCCGAGCAGTGCTGCATCAACAATGTGCATCGGGTGCCTAATGCTTGCCGCCAAAACTTCGGTTTCATAACCATAGTTTTCATAAATTTGAACAATATCGCTAATAAGCTGCATTCCGTTTTGCCCGATATCATCGAGCCGTCCTATAAATGGGCTGATATAACCGGCACCCGCCTTAGCTGCCAAAATTGCTTGAGCAGCGGAAAAACAAAGCGTAACATTTACCTTTGTTCCTTCTTCTCGAAAAATACGGGTTGCTTTTAAACCTTCCAGCGTCAGCGGACATTTGACTACTATATTTGGTGCAATTTTCGCCAATTCGCGTCCTTCTTTGAGCATTCCTTTTGAATCAAGAGCCGTAACTTCGGCGGAAACATCGCCTGAAACAATCTTACAAATTTTAGCGAGGTGTTTTTTAAAATCAACATTTGCTTCTTTGGCTACAAGCGAAGGATTTGTTGTAACACCGTCAATCAAGCCCATCTCATTAGCTTCGGTAATTTCATCTAAGTTTGCCGTATCAATAAAAAATTTCATTTTCATTCTCCCTGTAAACAATTTAGCTTCTAACAGTATTTCGTAAAATGCCAATTCCTTCAATCTCAACTTCGCAAACATCGCCGTCATTTAATTTGGAAACACCGGAAGGAGTTCCTGTTGTAATAATATCACCGATTCTGAGCGTCATTTGGTTTGAAATATATCTGATAAGGAAGGGAACGGAAAAAACCATTTGAGAAGTTTTCCCGTCTTGCTTTATTACATTGTTAACTTTTGTCGTTACGCGAAGGTCTGAAACATCTAGTTCAGTTTCGATAAATAACCCGACCGGACAAAAGGTATCAAAGGATTTAGCACGAGTAAACTGCACATCTTTATGCTGAAGATCCCTAGCCGTTACATCATTAAGGCAAATGTACCCAAGAACAAAATCATAAGGATTATCTTTTTCCGTTAAATTTTTACACTCGCGCCCAATAACTACAGCCAATTCGCCTTCGTGCTCAACTTGATTCGATTGCTTTGGAATTATTATTTCATCGCCTTGAGTGATAATTGACGTAGGTGCTTTTAGGAAAAGAACTGGTTCTTTTGGTATTTCATTTCCTAACTCAGCAGCATGTTCAGCATAGTTTCGTCCAACGCATACGATTTTTGAAGGCTTTACGGGAGGCAAAAATATAACTTCCGATTTTTTTAGATAACTTGCCCGGCTAAAATTTCGTTGTATTTGCAAGAGATTTTTGGAGTCTTTAAGAAGAAAAACAAAGTCATCTTTAACAACACCATTGTTTATTACACCGTCATGTATAAATCGACATATTTTCATTTCACGTTTTAGGGCGCTGTTTCCGAGACAATTTCGGAAGGTTTACTAATGTTTCCTGATTTATCCACTGCAACTAGATAATAAAAATAAATTTTTCCTGAATCAACGTTTACATCCTGAAATGTGTTGGTCGTCAATAATTCTTGGGTTAAATTTTGCCATTGCAAAGAGGGAAGTTTAGGATTAGTCGAACGATAGATTTTATAACCGGCAATATCTTTTTCCAGATTAGCAGCAAAGAAGATTGCTAAATTATTGGGTGCGGCGGCAATGGTTATGGCTGCAGGTGCGTTCGGCGGGAAAATATCCTGCGGCAGGATATTTACAATGTTCGATTCAATGCTTTCAACCGGTTCTCCGTTACTTCCTAAGGAAACAGCTCGTATAAAATAAAAATACTTTTTATTGAATTCAAAAAATTTATCGGAAAATTCTGGTTTGCTAACCGGTATTGTATTTAGAATTTTAGCTATTTCTTTTTCTGACGCGGAGCGATAAATGTTAAAGCCTAGCAAATTAACCGGTTTCGAGCCGTCAACATTCAACTGCGGAGCAACCCAATCTAAAATGATTGTTTCTTCCGTAGTTGTGGCGGTTAGCGAATTCGGTGCCTCGGCGACTTTGGCAGTAGGTTTTACAAGTAAAAAGTTTGAAAAAGCTGCCTTTTGACCGGATGAATTTACGAATCGAATAGCGTATCGCAGTCGGACAGTTTGACCGGCGAATTCTAATGTATCCGTAAAAGTAAATTTTTTTAACCCAAAATCATCATTTGAAATTGGTAAACTGGCTATTAAAGTGCTGCGAGATGAAAATTCTTCTTCAGAGAGAGTTAAAGGAGTATCTAGAGTTTCTGCCAACCGGTAAACATCAATCCGGTTTATATTTAAGTTACTGGCTTCAGCAGCGTTTCTGGGTGGCATAATCCAACTTAAATTCACGAGATTTCCACGTTGGTAGCCATCAATTTCAATTCTTTGAGAAACTCGTTCGAGAGGAGGAAGAGGTGGTTTGCGTTTCCCACAGTTTAAGGCAGAAATAAGCAAAACAAAAATTATAAGCGCTAATATCGCATTTTTAGTTTTGCTATTCCTTAAAGAAAATAACTTAAGCATAATGTTTAAAAAGTGTATAAATCATAATATATACTGTCTTAAGTTTTGGTCCTTTATAATGCCTTCGAGTTTATCTCTGACATAATTTGCATCAATAATCTGATTTTTATTTTCCAGCTCATTACCAAGAAAACTAATTTCTTCAAGAAGTTTTTCGAGAAGGGTGTGAAGTCGGCGCGCTCCGATATCTTCACTAAATTTATTAATAGTGACTGTCATTTCGGCAAGTGTTAAAATTGCATCTTCCGTAAATTCCAGTTTAATATCTTCCGTTTTAAGCAAGGCTTGATACTGCATAATAAGCGAATTTTTAGGCTGTATAAGTATTTGCTTAAAATCCTCTAATGTTAAGCTTTCCAGTTCTACGCGTATCGGAAAACGCCCCTGAAGCTCCGGTATCAAATCAGAAGGTTTTGAAATATGAAAAGCACCTGCCGCAACGAAAAGAATATGTTCGGTGCTAACCATTCCATATCTTGTGTTGACGGTTGTTCCTTCGACAATCGGCAGTAAATCTCTCTGAACGCCTTCCCTTGAAATATCCGGGCTTCCGGAATTGGACTCTCGGCCAGCTATTTTATCAATTTCGTCCAGAAAAATTATGCCGGACGACTCGGTTCTATCAATTGCTGTGCGCGTAATTTGTTCCATATCCACTAAAATTTCCTGCTCGTCGCGCAGCATATAATCTTTAGCATCGGATATTTTTATTTTTCGTTTTACGGTTTTGACTGGAAACAAATTACCAAACATATCGCGTATATTAACACCCATTTCTTCCATCCCCTGACCGCCGACAAAATCAATCATTGCATTCGAGCGATCTTGAGTTTCGATTTCAATCAAACGTTCATCGAGTTCGCCGGATTTAAACTGCTCACGAAGTTTTTCACGGGTGCGATTTGTTTTTATATTATCTTCGGAATTTGCGAAACCTTCGTTAAAATCGTTGGGTACATATGAGTTATTAGACGGAAGCAAAATATCTAAAATCTTCTCCTCTATGTTTTGCTTCGCCCTTTCCAAAACGTCTAAATAGGCGGCTTGTTTAGTCATCTCAACTGCAATTTCGGTTAATTCACGTATCATGCTTTCAACGTCGCGTCCGACATAGCCGACTTCAGTGAATTTTGAAGCTTCAATTTTGATAAAAGGCGAGTTTGCAAGCCGTGCCAACCGCCTGGCAATTTCAGTCTTACCAACACCGGTAGTGCCTATCATTAAGATATTTTTCGGTAATACATCCTGAGCAATTTCGGGCGGAAGTTTATGGCGACGAATTCGATTTCGCAAAGCTACGGCAACGGCACGTTTAGCATTTGTTTGACCGATAATATATTTATCGAGTTCAGCAACAATTTGGCGAGGCGTTAGGTCATCCAGTTTTAATTTTGACCCGGTTTCCTTTATTTCACCACTCAAATAAATTGGCATAAGTTTTTAAAACAAAAATTGTCGTTAGTGAACATTAAATACTTTAAATTTCTTCTAGGGTGATAGCAGAATTTGTATAAATGCAAATTTCACCGGCTATTTTTAAGGATTCTTCGGCAATTTCTCTGGCAGTTAGTTGGGTATGTTTGTATAAAGCGCGAGCTGCAGAGAGTGCAAACATACTTCCTGACCCGACAGACAATAAACCTTCATCCGAAGAAATCACGTCGCCTTTACCGGAAATCAAAAAAGCGTCTTTATTATCGGCAACGATTAGAAGAGCTTCCAGATGTCGCAAGTATTTGTCCATTCGCCAGTCTTTGCTAAGTTCAATAGCGGCGCGTTCGAGTTGTCCTTGAAATTGTTCGAGTTTGGCTTCAAATTTGCCCAAAAGCGAAAAGGCATCGGCAGTAGCGCCAGCAAATCCGACTAAAACTTTATCATTATAAATTCGACGAACTTTTCGGGCATTGCTTTTTATTATCGTCTCGCCCAGAGTAACTTGCCCGTCTCCCGCCATTGCAACTTGTTGGTCACGCCGTACCAGCAATACCGTTGTCGAGCGTATTTGGGTAGATTTTTGTGTTTGTTTCATAAAAAATTAATGATAAATCTTTAAATTGAAATGCTCAAATTGACAGATGCTTATAAATTATTTGAGCATTGTAACGTTTATGAAACAAAAACCGAGAATCGGACCTGTCAGGCGGTTGGAGATTGAAAGCCGTGGATTATATCTAGGACGCAATTACTCCGAAGCTCTCTGCTTTACAATGTAGACCCTATCCAAAATAGGAAAAGTCGTACCTGAAAGCGATAGGACAGATTTTGCTTGTTTTTGCTGAGGCAAGAAGCAAGAGCATTTCTGTTATAGGAATTTGTTTCGGAATGCAGATATTGAATGTTTTTCGAGGAGGTACGTTGTTTCAGGATATACGCGCAAACTTTAGATTCTGCAAAGTATGGACAAGTTAAACCGCTCGATAGAAATTTACATTCAATCGAAATTGAAAAGAGAAGTCTGCTGTCGCGTCTGATAACCACTAATAAAATAAGGGTTAATTATTATCATTATCAATCAATAAAACAAGTAAGTTAAACTTAAAACCGACAGCTTGGACAAAACACGGTGTTGTAGAATGTATCGAAGACACACGGCAGGGGAGATTTAATTTGGGAGTTTAATGACACCCCGAACAATGTTGCGAAGACAGAAAAACTTTAAGGCAAAATATTTGAAACATTTGTTGAATTTTCAACGAAATACAGTGGTGAGAAAATAATAAAATAAAATTTGTGACAAAACTTCAAAAAAAACCGATAAAGTTAGGGTTAGAAAAGGTTTTAAATGAACAAAAAGTTCAGTTAAAAAATCTTCGCGTCGGGTTAATTTGCAATCAAGCAACGGTAAATCATCAATTTCGACACGCCGCCGATTTATTTTTTGAAAACACAGATATTAACTTAGTTGCGTTGTTCGGACCGCAGCACGGAATTCGAGGCGATGTGCAGGATAATATGATTGAAACACTGCACGAAATTGATAAAAAAACCGGTTTGCCAATTTACTCACTGTACAGCGAGACACGCCAGCCGACCGGAGCGATGTTAGAAAACTTGGATGCGCTAATTTTTGATTTACAGGATGTTGGTTGTCGTGTGTATACTTTTATATACACTCTAGCAAATTCAATGAAATCCTGTGCTGAATTTGGAAAGAAAATGTTCGTTCTCGACCGCCCGAATCCTTTAAATGGTATTTCGGTAGAAGGTAGTTTGTTAGAAATCGGACACGAATCTTTTGTAGGTCAATTTCCGATACCGATGCGGCACGGTTTAACAGTCGGTGAAATTGCTAAACTATTTAACCGGGAATTCGATATAAATTGTGACTTGGAAGTAATTACAATGGACGGCTGGTCGCGCGAGGATTTTTATGATGCAACCGATTCTCCGTGGGTGATGCCGTCACCAAATATACCGACTGTCGATACCACAATTGTCTTTCCGGGAACGGTCTATTTAGAAGGAACGGAGGTTTCGGAAGGGCGCGGGACGACTCGCCCGTTTGAAATTGTCGGCGCGCCTTTTATTAATGCTCAAGAGTTAGCAGTTAGTCTAAAGTCACTTGAACTACCAGGAGTTATGTTCCGCTCAACTAAGTTTATACCTACCTTTCAAAAGCATGCCGGAAAAGTTTGCGAAGGCGTATTTTTGCACGTTACTGACAGAGAAATATATGAATCTGTTATAACCGGTGTGGCAGTGGTTAAAACGATATTTGACTTGTATCCAAACGAATTTAAGTGGAAGGAAACGCCATACGAATATGTTTTTGATCGCAATCCATTTGACGTTATCAGCGGGACATTTAAAACGAGGCAATTTATTGAAAAAGGAATGGATTTAAAAGGCATCAAAACTTCTTGGCAACACGATGTCAAAAAATTCACAAAATTGCGAAAAAAATACTTAATGTATTAAATTTAAGGTAATTTTTTGATAATTAAATCCTTAATTAACTAGCAATTAGTAGTAAAAATAAGAATTATTTATACAAGTCGAAATTCAGACTATTAAAGTTTATAATAATATGAGGGGGCGTTTTATAAATGAATAACCTATTCACTATCGGTTTAATATCTTGGTTTTTGCCCGGTGCTGGACATTTGATTCAAAGGCGTTGGAAAAGCGGTATTATTTTGGCGGTCGTAATTTGGGCAATGTTTATCATTGCTTTGATTAGTGGCGGATTGTATTACCCAGGTTTTGAGTTCAAAGATGGAGCCTTGCTTTATCTTCTAAATATATTCGCTAGAATGGGCAACGGATTAGGTACTGTAATTAGTTTCCTTCTTTTTAAAACACCGCCGCAAAATGTTGCTGCCTGGTCAACCTTTGAATATGGTGGAAGATTCTTAGAAGTCGCCGGATTGCTAAATTATTTAGCTGCTTTCGATGCCGTTGACTTTCAAACAGGGAGAAAAAAATGATTCATTTTCTTTATCTGGTTGGCTTTGCTCTTTTCGTTTCGATTGCCTTTGCCGTTTTTGTAAACGGAACTTCAAGACAAAGAATAATTTACGGCGTAAAAATTTTCGCGCAGTTCTTGATTATCAGTTTGGTAATTGGTTGGATATTTTATTCAATAACATAAATTTCAAATATGTCTCTAGTCGAAACCGAAGGCTTAATTTTAAAAAGTTACAGTTTAGCCGAAGCAGATAAAATTGTTGTTTTTCTCACACGTGAAGAAGGACTTGTCAGAGGCGTAGCAAAAGGCGCAAAACGTTTGAAAAGTCGGTTTGGCGGAAGCCTTGAACCATTCTCGATAGTACAAGTCAATTATTTTCAAAAAGAAGAAAGGGAATTAGTATCGATCAGACAAATTGAAATGGTTAAATCTTTTTTTAAAAATGCAAGTGATCCACATTTTCTTCAAAAATTTTCATATTTATCAGAATTGATTGTTAATTTTGCGCCGCCTCACGACCCTAATGAGAAACTCTACCGGATGGCTAAAATTTGTTTGGAAACGGCATCGGAAAAGCCAAAATGCCTCATGAACATAGTTCTTTATTTTGAACTTTGGATTTTACGATTGGGAGGTTTTCTTCCAGATTGGAACAAATGCAATAATTGCAAAACAGAGTTTAATTTAGAAGAAGCGACCGGATTACAATTAAACTTCCATCTTTTTTGTAAAAGTTGTCTAAAAGGGAAAAGTAACTGGATCGTAACTCCTCTGCAAAGAAAAATCTTCAATATAGCGCAGCGTTTAACACCAGTAAAATTTATCGAATCGACACTCGTTTATCGAAATGAAGTGCAGGAAGTTTCAATAATCCTAAAGCGTATTATTTCCAATATCTTGGGTAAAGAAATAACGGTTGAAAAAGTCCAAATGACAACTTCTTAATCGAAAAATGAAGCGAACCGGTTGGTTAATTTCAAAATATTTGTGGCAAGCAGTTCTGCCGTACTTTTTATTTTCGTGGGTTTTGGTCAGTGTGATTCTGTTTGTTCAGCAGGCGAGCCGCTTTTCAGACATTTTTTTTAATGCAAATATACCGAAAAATTTGATATGGCAACTAACGTTGGCTCTCGTTCCAAATGTAATTGCGTTTACTTGCCCTATGGCAGTTTTAATCGGCGTCATAATTGGATTATCGAGAATTCAAGGCGATAGCGAATTAATTGCGATGCGCGCTGCCGGAATCGGTAATATGCAAATAACTGTTCCAATTGTTTTTTTCGGGATTTTGCTTTCCTTGCTTACGTTTTCAATAAATTTGTACGGTGTTCCGTTTGCCGCTAAAATTGTAAGAAAAGTAGCATTACAGACTGCCTTATACAAACTTGAATCGCCAATTGAGCCTGGTGTTTTTAACACTGAAATAAATGGTTACACAATCTACGTAAAAGATGGTGATATAGAAAAGGGAACTTGGAAAAATATCTTTATTTATTACGAAGATATAAAAGGTAAAAAACTGCGTCTGATAACATCAAGCGAAGGTAGAATTGATGTCGTTGGTGAAACTTCAGAATTAGTTTTAGAAAACGCTACTGTCAATACTATTTCCGATGAAAATGGTGAAACAAAACTTATAACAGACAATATCAGGCAGGTTCGTCAAGCAATAAAAACTCAGCGTTCTGAATTAATAGAACAAATAAGCAAAACGGAAGAAACACCGGAAGAACTGGGTTTAACGGAATTAGCGAGTTTTGTGCGCTCCAAGACTGGCAAAGAGAAAACGGAAGCACAAATCCTTTGGCAGAGGCGAATTATTTTATCCGTTACGCCCCTTATTTTTGCGATTTTGGGCGTATCTTTAGTATTGAGGTTTAATCGCGGAGGCAGAGGTTTCGGTATTGTCTTAGCTCTTTCAAGTTTAATAATTCATTATTTGTTAACGCTTTTTGGCGAGCAGCTTGCCAGAACGGGTCAAATAAGTGTTTTAACCGCAGGTTTAATCCCGGTTACTACAAGTTTTTTGTTTATTACTTGGTTTTTTATTTCTAAAAGGATTTTTTCAAATAATTATCGGTTTAAAATTAATAAAAGATATAAAACCTTTTTTACCTCCGTAATAACTAAAACTTCCAGAAGAAGTTTTTACATAAATCCCACAACGCGAATTCTAGATTTCGATATAATCTTGAATTTGATAAAGTATTTTCTGCTCACCTATGTATTTTTAACTTCCGTTTATATTATTTTTACGGCTTTCGAATTATGGAAATTTGCCGGTGAAATCAACAACGGATTTGCCTTGTTAGCTAAATATTTATTTTATTTATTGCCTTTTATTTATATCCAACTTGCGCCGTCGGCATTGATGGTTGCCGTGTTGACCACTTTCGTTATCAAATCCAGACAAAATGAAATTGTCACTTGGATTGCTGCCGGGCAGAGCACTTACCGGCTTTTATTGCCGTGTTTCGGGTTGATGATTTTCATCGGGTTTTTTAATTGGCAATTTCAGGAAAAAATCCTCCCGGCAGCAAATCAAACCCAGGATGAATTGCGCGCTCAAATTCGCAATCGTGGCGTTTTGTTAAAAAAACAAGCCAAATATTGGGTAGCCGATGACAAACGGATTTACTCATTTGAGTTTGAAGAAGGAAGCAACGATGCAAACCAAAATGTAAAAAATCTAGCGATTTATGAATTTTCCGATGATCGTACAAAATTGAAATCTATTTATAAAGCATCAGCGGCAGTTTGGGCAAAAGACAAAGTAACGTTATCCAGTGAAGCGGAAGAAAGCTCCTGGTTGAACGGTAAATTAAATGTGAGGAAAGTACCAAATTTTGTAATAAATCAAAATGTAGATTTACTGGTAACCAGCAATAACAAAAAACCCAGTCATCTAAATGTGGAAGAGACAAAGAATCTGGCGGAAAATAGCGACTCTGACGCCGAACGCAGAATGTATCAGGTTGCAATGGAAAAAAAATATACAAACGCCTTTCTTCCGTTTGTAATAACGCTTTTTACCGCTCCATTTGCTTTGTCCCTAAGTCGCAAGGGAAGAGTTGTAACCGTCGGATATAGCGTCGGAATCTGGCTTCTTTTCATTGGCATCAACAGCACCTTTGAACAATTCGGACTTAATGATTTTATCTCTCCTAGCTTTGCCGTGTGGAGTCCGGTTATCTTCTTTACTATTTTGGGTATTTATTTACTGACAAAAGTGAAAACCTGACGTTTACTTTTTAAAATAGTAAAAAAAATAAAAAAGCGGAAAGTTTTTGCTTTCCGCTTTTTTATTTTTTTATTAAGGCAAAATCAAGTACCGGTTTCCCAAGAGGACATATACTCAAGCATTTCAGGCGTTAGAGTATCTATGTTAATGCCAAGCGAGTGTAATTTTAAACGGGCAATTTCCTGGTCGACTTCGGCAGGAAGAACGTGAACTTTTGCATCCAGCTTTCCTTTATTTTTCACCAGAAACTCCGCTGACAATGCTTGATTGGCAAAACTCATATCCATCACACTTGCCGGGTGACCTTCAGCCGCAGCTAAATTGATTAGACGACCTTCGCCGAGAACAATCACACTTTTGCCGTTTTTAACAGCGTACTCCTCTACAAACGGGCGCCGTGTGGTGACTGAATCGGATATTTCGCGTAAGGCTTCGAGATTTAGTTCCAAGTCGAAGTGTCCGCTGTTAGCGACAATTGCGCCGTCTTTCATCGCTTCGAAATGCTCTCTGTCGATTACGTGGCGATTACCTGTAACGGTTACAAAGAAATCACCGATTTTGGCTGCTTCCTTCATCGGAAGAATACGGAAACCGTCCATTACGCCTTCGATTGCTTTAATAGGGTCGATTTCGGTTACTATGACATTTGCTCCCAAACCGCGCGCGCGCATTGCAATGCCTTTTCCGCACCAGCCGTAACCGACGACAACAAAGTTTTTCCCGGCAAGCAAAATGTTGGTTGCGCGGATAATACCGTCCAGCGTTGACTGTCCCGTGCCGTAACGATTATCGAAAAAATGTTTAGTTTGCGCATCGTTGACAGCCATTGCGGGGAAAGTTAAAACTCCGGCTTTTTCCATTGATTTCAAGCGCACGATGCCGGTTGTTGTCTCTTCGGTCGTTCCAATAATTTTATCGGCTAGCTCTCGTTTTTCCTTGAGCATCGTCGCCACAACATCCGAGCCGTCGTCAATAATAATATCGGGAGCGGTTTCCAGAGCCATACGAACGTGGCTCATATAGGTTTCGGTTGACTCGCCTTTGATGGCGAAAACCGGAATACCCCAATCGGAGACTAAAGAGGCTGCAACATCATCCTGGGTCGAAAGCGGATTGGAGGCGATAAGAATTGCTTCGGCTCCGCCAGCTTGAAGCGTTCGTGCCAAGTTAGCGGTTTCGGTTGTAATGTGTGCGCAAGCCACAAGTCTGATGCCCTCGAGCGGTTTTTCCGCCTCAAAACGTTCGCGAATTAAACGCAAAACGGGCATTTCACGGTCAGCCCATTCAATTCTTTGTTTTCCTTGTGCAGCAAGGTTTATATCTTTTATATCGTATTGCATTGAAATTCCTTCTTTTGCCATAGGTTTTGTATTTATATTTTTTAAAGAGTTAAAAAGAATGTATGTATTTCAGATGAGTCAAATTTGATTTATCAAAAATACAGACTACTTGAATAAAAATTAGACTGCGCTTGCCGCCCCGTTGACGGCATTTAATAAAGCGTCAACTTTATCGGTTTTCTCCCAGGTAAATTCGTCATTAGTGCGACCAAAATGACCGAATTTTGCCGTCGCTTTGAAAATCGGGCGGCGCAAATCAAGTGTTTCGATAATACCTTTCGGCGTTAATTTAAAAATTCCACGAACCGCATCGGCAAGTTTTGTTTCATCAATTCGACCCGTGTCGTGAGTATCAACCAGAACTGAGACCGGTTCTGCAACACCGATGGCGTAAGCGAGCTGAACGGTACATTTTTCCGCTAGTCCTGAAGCTACAATATTTTTAGCGATATAACGCGCCATATAAGCTGCCGAGCGGTCAACCTTTGTCGGGTCTTTGCCGGAAAAGGCTCCTCCGCCGTGCGGGGCGTACCCGCCATAAGTATCAACAATAATCTTTCGACCCGTAACACCGGCATCATATTTTTAGCGATATAACGCGCCATATAAGCTGCCGAGCGGTCAACCTTTGTCGGGTCTTTGCCGGAAAAGGCTCCTCCGCCGTGCGGGGCGTACCCGCCATAAGTATCAACAATAATCTTTCGACCCGTAACACCGGCATCGCCCATCGGACCGCCGACAACAAAACGACCGGTCGGGTTTATATGATATTTTGTGTTTTCATCCAGAAGATCGCCCGGGACAGTTGTTTTTATAATTTTTTCCAGAACATCGGAACGGAGCGTTTCATTTGTAACATCATCGGCGTGTTGCGTGGAAATTACGACTGCTTCAACCCGAAATGGTCTGCCGTCGCGGTACTCGACAGTAACCTGTGATTTTCCGTCGGGTCGAAGATAGGGAAGTTCGCCATCTCTACGTAATTCTGAAAGTTTGCGCGTAAGATTGTGAGCTAATTGTATTGGCAGTGGCATCAATTCATCAGTTTCATTACAGGCAAAACCGAACATTAATCCCTGGTCACCAGCACCACCTGTGTCAACGCCTTGGGCGATGTCAGGCGATTGCGTTCCGATGGCGTCAATGACGCTGCAGGTGTTTGAATCGTAACCATAAACGGCATTGTTATACCCGATTTCCGCAATCGTATCTCGAATAATTTGTTTATAATTAACTTTTGCGGTTGTTGTAATTTCACCTGCTACGACGGCTAAACCGGTTGTAACCAAAGTTTCACAAGCAACTCTGCCGTTTGGATCCTGTTCAATTATTGCATCAAGAATAGCATCCGAGATTTGGTCGGCAATTTTATCGGGATGTCCTTCTGTTACTGATTCTGACGTAAATAAAAAATTTGCCTTACTCAATTATTTGTAACTCCTTTAATAAAAAAAAATTTAATCTTTTTGAAAATGTGACAAAAGGAAAATGGTAGCCGTTTATTGATACAGTGTCAAAAAGGGAAGAAAAGTTAAATGCAGATAGCAATAATTAGAATAACACAATTAGCGTCTGATAATAAAGATTATGTAATTATTACATTTATTTTAATCACGGTTCGATTTTGATTTTATTAAACGTTTCCTTTAGGGCTAAAAGAATTTCTTTCTTACTATAGTTATTCTCTTTCAGAAAATGTATTTCCAAATTAAAGGTTTCGTTTTCTGGAGTATATCTAAAGATATTATTTTTCGAATTATATCCGTTAAGATTCTTCTTGGCAACAACTAAATTTTTACTCGATTTATTGTTTATCTTCGCTTTTCCACGTGCAGTTTTATGATTTGGCGATTGATTAATAGTATTGTCTAAAAATGCATGCATCGCTTTTTCATCAAATTGACGCGCAATTTCGAGCAAAGCTGATTTTGCGTTTATATTAACTTGGCGGCATTTTGTGCGGATGATGTCTGGCAAACCTGCAATGGATAGAGACTCTGTTATAGTTGTTCGGCTTTTACCGATCTTTTTGGCAACTTCTTCGTGTGTATAACTAAATTTTTCTATCAAATAAGCATAACCGTCAACTTCTTCCCAAATCGTTAAATCTTTTCTTTGCAAATTTTCAATCAAAGCAATCTCGGCTATATCTTTTTCATCAATATCGAGTTCGATGCAAGGAACTTCATCTAAACCAGCGAGATTAGCTGCTCGCCAGCGTCTCTCGCCAGCGATAATCATCCATATGCCCGATTTCGAATCAGGTTTTACTAAAATTGGTTCTAAAACACCTTTTTCCTTAATGGAGCCTGCTAATTCAGATAAATCACCTATTTCCGAACGCGGCTGATCTGGGTTTGGTTGAATAAGATTGATAGGAATTTTTCGACCGACGGAGCGGTTCGGACCCGCTAAATCTTCCACATAGTGAGAATCATGACGCATTTTAACTCCAGTTGGCAAACCTCTTTTAGACACGACTTAAAACCTCCTTGCTTAATTTTTGATATTCGATTGAACCGGATGAATTCGGCGAAAATGTAAAGATAGTTTCTTTATGCGCTGGCGATTCCTCAAGCCGTACGCTTCTTGTGATAATAGTCTTGAACGCTTTTTCCCCAAAAACATTACGAATATGTGCTTCGACATCTTTTGACAATGACGTACGTTTATCAAAAAGCGTTACTAAAACTCCAAGCAAATCCAAATCCGGATTTGGACGCGAGCGTACCTTTTCGATTGTTTCTAGCAAATCATCAGTTCCTTCCAACGCAAAATATGAAGATTGAATGGGGATCAAGACATGTGTCGCGGCTACCAAGGCGTTAACGGTAATAAGTCCGAGTGTTGGCGGAGTGTCAATAAAAATCAAATCGTAATCAGAACGAACTTGTTCGAGTCTATCTCTTAGACGAAAAATAGCATCAAAGTCTCCGACCAGTTTCGCTTCTAATTTGGCAAGATTTATCTTTGAGGGAACAATTTCCAGCTTTTTAACTTTTGTCTGATAAATAAAATTTTCCCAAGGCTGATTTACCTCAGTAAACAACTCAAATGCACTCCCATTGATTTTCTCGGAATCAACAAATGAAAGCGAACTGTTTCCTTGAGGATCTAAATCAATCAATAAAACGTTTTTCCCCTGCATAGCACACGCAGCGGAGAGATTTATGGCAGTAGTGGTTTTTCCAACTCCACCCTTTTGGTTAGCAATAACTATAATCATTATTATAAATAAAAGATAAACTTAGCTGATTAGATCGGGCCATTCTTCAACCGGCGAAACGGTTTTTTCTCGAGAATCAGCTTCAGAATGTGCTGTTTCAGTAGAGACATCAAAAACCTTTTGCTCTACAAAAATTGCACCGTTGAGCCTCAAAGCAAGCGCAATAGCGTCAGATGGACGTGAATCGAGAACCATTATTTCTTTTTTGTCATTAACTAATTCTATCATTGCGTAAAAAGTATTATTCCGTAAATCGGAAATAACAACTTTTAATAATGTGAAGCCAGTTTCTAAGATAAAATTTTTTAACAAATCGTGTGTCAAAGGACGTTGCGATGCGATTTTTTCGATTTCAATAGCTATGGCGTTGGCTTCAAAGGCACCCACCCAGATCGGTAAAATTGTTTCTGTATCAATTCCCTTTAACACAACTATCGGAGTATTTGTGTTGGGATCCATAATCAACGCCCCGATTTTAACTTCTACAAGCATAAAAAAATGATTTTTAGCAAACTTCTCCATACAGAGAATTTTTCTTACATTCGGTAATTTTAACATTTACAATATCGCCGAGCAGAACATCAGCACCTTTAAAATTAACAATTTTATGACAAGTTGTGTGTCCTGTCATCTCACGATTATTTTTGCTGGAAATTCTTTCCGCTAATACTTTAAACGTTTTATTTAATTGATCTTGCAGAGCAATCTGCTGACTTTTCCTGAGAACTTTTTCCAATACCAAAAACCGCTCTGTTTTAATTTGCTTAGAAATCGTGTCATGCATCTCAAATGCTGGGGTTCCGAATCGAGGTGAATATTTAAAGACGAAAGCGCTGTCAAAGTGACAGTACTGTGCCATTTCTAGAGTCTCTGCAAAATTCTCCTCGGTTTCAGTTGGAAACCCGACAATAATATCGGTTGTTAAAGAAATTTTTCTGTCGGAAGATTTTATCTTGTCTACTTTCTCCATATAACTTTCAATACTGTGACCGCGGCGCATAATTTTGAGTACATCGTTACTACCCGACTGAACCGGCAGATGAACCCAGTTGCAAAGATTTTCATTTTCCTCAATAGCTTTGATTATATCCGTATGAAAATCTCTCGGAAATGAAGTGTTAAATTTTATACGTTCGATACCGGTTGCGGCAACCGCGCGCAGAAGACGAGAAAACGGCGTCGCACCATAGAATCCTTCAAGTCCTTCTTCACTCATCGGGCGATAGCTGTTCACATTTTGACCGATTAGATGAACTTCCCTGATGCCTTGAATCTTCAAAACCTGAACTTGTCTGATAATTTCCGCAGCCGTTAAACTTTTCTCCCGTCCTCTGGAAAAAGGTACAATACAATAAGTGCAGAATTTATTACAACCCTCAATTATTGGAACAAACCCGACAAAAGGCGAATGTCTCTGCGAAGTAGAAACAGTCCAGTTATAATCGGCGTCTCTATCTCTTAAATCAGCGAATTTTTTCCCCCCGTCTAACACTCTTTCGACAGCTTCGGAGATACGACCGACGGCTTTTGTTCCGACAACAAAATCGATAGCAGGATTACCCTTAAAAAGGGTCTCACCTTCGAGTTGAGCGACACAACCCAGAACGCCTATAAACGGTTTTTTGTCTGCGGTGTTGCAGATTTGTCCGATTCTCGTATAAAGTTTGTGTTCTGCCTTTTCTCTAATTGAACAAGTATTTAATAAAACAACATCTGCCGAATTTTCATTCGGTATGATTTGAAAACCGTCAATTTCCAGTTGAGTGGCTATTCGCTCAGAATCGGAAACATTCATTTGACAGCCGAAAGTTTCCAAATAAACTTTTTTCATAAACTTATTTTACAAAAAGGCGAAAAAGGAATTAACCGCCGAAATATATGAACACGCAATTTAAAAGTAAAGATTTCGTTCATCTGCACATGCATTCGGATTATAGTCTCTTACAAAGTGCCATCCAACTCAAACCGCTCGCCGGACGCTTGAAAGAATTGGATATGAAAGCTTGTGCCATAACCGATTACGGCAATATGTACGGCGCAATTTCCTTCTATAATAACATGAAAGACTCGGAGATTCATCCGATTTTAGGCTATGAAGCATATCTTACGTTTGGCAGCCGTTTTGCTCAAGAATCAAATATCAAAACAGGCGAGAGACCATACTATAATTTAATCCTGTTGGCGAAAAATCTAACAGGTTATCATAATCTGGTAAATTTAGCTTCGAAAGCCTTCACCGAAGGTTTTTATCACAAACCGCGTATAGATTTAGAATTATTAGCCGAAAAAAGTGAGGGGCTAATTGCTTTATCATCAGGTTTTAACGGCGCAATATGGCATTTCATCAGACAAGAAAATTTCGAGAAATCCTATCAAAATGCAAAACAACTAGAAGAGATATTCGGAAAGGGAAACTTTTTTATAGAAATTCAAGACCATGGTTTAGCAGTCGAGGCAAAAATTCAAAAACAAATCGTAGAACTTGCGGGTAGAGCGGAAATATCGCTGGTGGCAACCAATGATGTTCATTATTTAACAAAGGAAGATGCCTTGGCTCATGAGATTTTGATGGCAATCGGCGAATCCAAAACCGTCAATGACAGTACCCGAACCCGATTCGAGAACGACAACTTTTACTTGCGTTCAGCCAAGGAGATGTGGGAAATCTTCGGCTCTGAATTACCGGGCGCATTGGATAACACAATAAAAATCGCCGAAATGTGTCAGGTAGAGTTTCCAAAAAAAAGCAAATTAACTTTACCAAGTTATCCGATTCCGACTGATTCGGGCTGCAATACAATTGAAGAGTATTTTCAAAAAATCGTTATCGAAGGCTTTGAGGCACGAAAACAAGAAGTATGGTTACCCAAACTCTCGGAGGGTAAACTCAAACACACGCTTGTCGATTACCGGAAACGAATCGAAAAAGAAATATCCACAATCAAAAACATGGAGTTCCCCGGATATTTTTTGATTGTCTGGGATTTTATACGCTTTGCAAAGGAAAAAGGTATACCGGTCGGTCCGGGACGCGGTTCGGCAGCCGGATCGCTGGTAGCTTATTGTATGGAAATCACGGATGTCGATCCGCTTCAATATGATTTGCTTTTTGAGCGTTTTCTCAATCCGGAAAGAATTTCGATGCCGGACATTGACATCGATTTTTGTGTCCGCGGACGTGCCGATGTAATAAATCACGTAACAGAGTTTTACGGTCGAGATTCGGTTTGCCAAATAATTACTTTTGGAACAATGGCTTCAAAAGCTGCTATAAAGGATGTCGGACGAGCATTGAGTATTCCCTACGGTGAGGTTGAAAAAATTGCAAAACTCATACCGCCGCCGGTTCGCGGACGAAATATAAGTATTTCCCAAGCGCTCGAACAAGTTGGAGAATTGCGAAAAGCAACGGAAACTGACCCTGACACAAAAAAGCTGGTTGATTTGGCAAAGAGACTCGAAGGCTGTGCGAGACATTCTTCGGTTCACGCGGCAGGAGTTGTAATTTCACCAAAACCACTTCAGGAAATAATTCCTATAGCAGTATCTGCCAAAGGCGAACTCACCAGTCAGTACACGATGAACGACCTTGAAAAAGTTGGTCTGCTTAAGATGGATTTCCTAGCTTTAACCGCCTTAACCATTATAAGCGATTGCTTAAAAAATCTTAAGCTCAAGACAAATACTGTAATAGATTGGAGTAAAGTCCCCCTCGAGGACGAAAAAACAATGTTCCTTTTCGGCGAAGGACGAACCGAAGCGATTTTTCAATTTGAGTCACCTGGTATGCAGGAAATTTGCCGTCGGCTCAAGCCAAAAGAATTGGAAGATTTAGCGGCACTGAATGCTCTATATCGCCCGGGTCCATTGGATGGAGGAATGGTTGACGATTTTATTGCAAGGCATCGCGGCGAAAAACGCGTCCAATATATTATTCCTCAAATGAAGGAAATTTTAAGTAATACCTACGGTATTCTTGTCTACCAGGAGCAAATTATGCAACTGGCGCAAACCCTTGCCGGATATAGTTTGGGCGAAGCGGATATGATGCGACGTGCGATGGGCAAAAAGAAACGCGAAGAGATGGCGCTGCATTCGGAGAAATTTATAAAAGGGTCAGTCAGCAGAGGCATTCCGGAAGAAAAAGCGGAGGAAATTTATAATCTAATGGCACAGTTTGCCGATTACGGGTTTAACCGAAGTCATAGTGTTGCCTATGCTTATCTGGCTTACCAAACTGCTTATCTTAAAGCACACTATCCTGCTTATTTTTATGCAGCTGTTTTATCTAACGAGTCAGACGACACAGCCAAGATTTACAAGTATTCTACAGAACTGCGTTATGCTGGTTTGAAACTATTGCCGCCGGATGTAAACGAAAGCGATGCGGATTTTACACCATTAGAAAATGACGTTCGTTTTGGATTGAGTGCAATAAAAGGCATTGGCGCAAATAGTATAAACGCTATTAGACAAGCTAGAGAGAAAGGAAAATTCACTTCCCTGTCCGATTTTACTGCCCGGGTCGGGCAAGGAACTATTACTCGTCGTGTACTGGAATGTTTGGTTACTGCCGGAGCTTTCGATTCTTTAATGCCGCCGCAGTCTACAGACAATGCTGCGGTGAAGCTTTGGAGGGCACAGAATTTTGCGGCGATAGAAGGTGCATTAACGCGCGGGCAGAGGATATGGCAAGACAAGATGCGTGGTCAGACTGATCTCTTCGGAACAACACAGATGAGTCAAATAGATTTGAATGCCGATTTGCCAAAGGTAGCTCCCTGGTCGCAAGCCGAATTATCCAGGCAAGAGAAATTATCTGTTGGTTTTTATTTATCGAGTCATCCGCTGGATGCTTTCAGTCAGGTGTTATCGGATTTGAAAATACGGAATATCGCCGATTATGATGAAATTAAACCGGGAGATAAAATCACTTTAGCCGGCATCGTTTCGAGCCAGCAAGTCAGATACAGTAAAAAGGGCAACCGTTTTTGCATTTTTAGGTTGGAGGATCAATCGAGCGCGGTAAAATGTTTGGCTTGGGCGGAAGCCTTTTCTAAATATGCCGACTGCCTGAGCGACGGTGAACTGCTGCTTGTTGACGGCAAGGTTGAATCAAGTGAAGGGCAGGAAATAACCTTAATATTGGAAGAAGCGAAAAAAATTGCTGATGCTGTCCCGTTAAAAGCAAAAAAGTTATACTTAACCCTTCCCGGAGTTGGATTTGATGAGCATCTTTTGGATGATTTGTTTTCTATTTTGAGCAAAAGCAAAGGAAACTGTGAAATTATATTTAATATTTCGCTCGAAGAAAATTTCTCACTTTCAATGCTTTCTCAACCTTTACGGATACAAGGGACAAGCCGCCTTGAAGATGAATTACAGCGGAAAGGATGTGGAGTTCATTGGATTTTGTAATTACTAATATCATTCTTAGAGAGAAACGATTTTGTATGGAAAATAAGACCAAATTAGCATTTGAAAAAGTTCAGCTCGCCAGGAACCCCGAAAGACCTTATTCAATGGATTTGTTTACGACGATTTTTTCCGAGTTCATGGAAATTCACGGTGATCGGAGATACGCTGATGACCCTGCTCTAATCTGTGGTTTTGCTAGAATTGATGATGATGAGGTTGTAGTTATTGGTCAGCAAAAGGGGCGTGATACAAATCAGAGGCGCTTTAGAAATTTTGGCATGTCGAAACCGGAAGGTTACCGTAAAGCCTTGCGGATGATGAAATTGGCTGAAAAGTTCGGAAGACCGGTAATTTGTTTTATAGATACACCGGGTGCTTATCCGGGAATTGATGCTGAAGAGCGTGGGCAAGCCGAAGCGATCGCTTTTAATTTACGGGAAATGGCGGGTATAAAAATCCCGACCATAGCAGTTGTGTTAGGTGAAGGCGGGTCCGGCGGTGCTTTAGCTATTGGTATCGGTGACAGAGTTTTGATGTTGGAGAATGCCGTTTACTCGGTTATAACTCCAGAAGGATGCGCGGCTATTTTATGGCACGATAAAGACAAAGCCAGCCGTGCCGCTGAGTGCTTGCGTTTGACGGCGAGTGATTTGCAGGAATTCGGTTTGATAGACGAGATAGTTTCGGAAGAGCCTTCAGATTGGAAATTTTCTCTTGAAAAAGAATCTGAAGTGCAAGCCTCTTTTGAGGCGAATGCCGAGAATTTAAAAAGAGTAATAATTAGAAATTTAAACGAGTTAAATGCTTTGGGCGAAAGGCAAAGACTCCAGCTGCGATTTCAAAAATTCAGAGAAATGGGCAACTGGAAGTCTGGGTTTTAAATAGTCTTTTTAGAAGGGTATATCATCATCAGACGGTAAAGCTTGGGCTTCGTCATGATCTGTATGACGGACGCTGGATATTTCTCTGTCCGAATCATTATTATCCTGAGACATTTCCTCGCCCCGTCCTCCGCCGCTGGTACTGAGAAATTGCATATCGGTAGCGCTTATCTCGAGTGTAAAACGGCTTTTACCGTCACGGTCAGTCCATTCCTCGACACGCAGGCGCCCCTCTATATATACGGAACTACCTTTTGTAAGATACTTGGAAGCGGTTTCGGCTTGTCTTCGCCATAATGTTACTTTGAACCAAGTTGTGGCGTCCTGTAATTCTCCAGCCTTGTCACGTCTTTTATCATTGACGGCAATAGAAAAATTACAAACTGCATCACCTTGCGGTGTATAGCGAAGTTCGGGATCACGCCCAAGATTTCCGACGACGATAATTTTATTAAAAGACATTTTCTTTAATTTTTCTCCATTTTACAAAATTTTTACAGCGAACTTCTTCGGATAATATTCTCATCCACCTATTATCGTCAAGCTGACTATATATAGATTTTAATTTGTATATAATAACAGTTTAGAAGTAATTTTTCAGTGACCGATGCGATAAATGCGAAAATTGAAAAAAAATGTATGTAAAACTTTTCGTCTAACATATTTTTTTTCAACCCTTTTTTTTAACTTGATATTACACACGCAAAGTTTGTCTCAATCGATACCCGCAAACGTTTCTTTATTAAATCCATTACAACAATGTTGGAGAAGTAAGATAAATCCGACCGGCAGTTATTTATTTGCGTCCGATAATGCAAGGGTTTTCTCACACTACAATCCTAGAAATTCTTTGTTGCCTTCGTTCGAACAAAATCTAGAACAATTTAATTTAAAAGACGGCAACAGGATTTGGATTTCGGAGTTAGATGGCAAAATAGTCTCCAAGCTATCTTTAACCGAAAAAGAAATTTTCTTAATCGTGAAAACTGAAGAAAATCTCTTTTTAAAGAATATAAGTAAAATAACAGGAATCGTTAACTGGAAAGCAAAGCTGGAAGGGTCGCCAACAGGCGATAAAGAAGTATTTTTGCACTTGCTTGCCGATAAGATTATTATTATCACTCAGAACGGAAATTGCTATGCCTTAAAAAAAGTGAATGGTGAGGTTCTCTGGAAAACACAGGCTGCAGCGAAGTTGACCTCACTCCCTGCTTTTGAAGGTGATACTATTGCGTTTGGAACCGCAGATAACAAATTGGTAATGATTTCTGTTGCCAACGGAGTAAAGATATATGAATTCAAAGCGAAAAATCCAATTACCGCCGTTACTCTTCCAACTTCAAACCAACTTGTATTCGGTGATAAAAAAGGCAATGTTACCGCAATTGATTTAAAGACCAATAATAATTTATGGGAAATCCGTCAGGGTGCGGAAATATCTAGCATAAATCTAAGTAATATAGGTTTATTAGTTTCTTCATTCGATAATTTTGTTTATTTAATTTCACCAAATAGTGGAAAGATTATTTGGAAAAAAAGGCTTCCTGGAAGGGTTATTTACAAGCCTCTGATATTAGACAAATATGCGATAGTTACTAATTCGTATGACTCAAATGCTGTCTTCATCGATATCAAAAATGGGAAGACAATTAATCGGCTTGCTTTTGAGGAAGGAAATTATTTTACAAACAATGTAATTTTGGAAAGAAAAATGCTTATTTTTTCAAACTCATACGGGCTGACTGCCTATTCCCTCTTTCCCGGCGGTTGTAAAGATAATTAGAAGTTTTAGAAGTTGTGGATAAAAGCATAATTTAAAACAGTTTCTTTTACCCACATTCAATTTTTAATGAGTCTTAGAATAGTTTTGCATCATCTCGTGTATTTCGTCTTTAAGAAGTAACTTTTTCTTTTTGAGAGTTGTCTCTTCGAGCAATTCTTCATCATTCGGGTAGGTTAACTCGGCTAGTTCGGTTAACCTTTTTTCGTAGCCTTGATGTTTTTGAACCAAATCTCTAAAGGTTTGATTTTCTTTAAAAAGCACGTTTTTGACAGCTTCGGTTGTTGATGTATCCATAGCGTTTTCCTTCCTTTTTGATTTGATGGGTTTACAACTTAAACCGGTAAAAAGTTTTATAAATTCGGCGATCGGTTGTGAATAAAATGTTAACTTATGTTTGCTTTGAGTGGCAAGTAAGAATTATCGTATTACAAAATATGTTAATTAATTTCCAGTTTCATAACTAAACCATTTTCATTCGGATTAACGTAAAAATTTTTTCTTTGATAACAAATTTCAAAGTTGTTTGCTTTGTAGAAATTTATCGCATTTGTATTCGACTCTCTGACCTCCAACCAAATTTTGGCGCTTTTGTGCTTTATCCCGATTTCATACAATGTTTCAAGCAATTTCACTCCAATGCCTCTGTTTTGTAATTGCTTGACAACACTTATATTGTAAATTTCAATATCAACATCAATTTCTTTTACATCAAAATTCACGGCATCGCAATTTTCTTTATATCCTATATTTTCTGAGAATAAATTATAGGAAGTTTGATACTTTATCAGACGCGCTACAATAAAAGCCACTACTATTTCTTTTATTTTTCCTACCTTGATAATACTATAATTTCTTCCAATTTCACACTGATAATCCTCATCACTCCAATTGCTCAAGTTTAATCGCCGGGCTATTTCCTGAACCTGCACTACATCTGATAATTTCATATCCAGAATCTGTAAATCTTCTAATTCATTCATTCCTATTTTTGTAACCCATTTACATATATCGGTTCAAACATTTCCTTTTGATTGATTAAATTATTATTCAACTTTTCCGCATACTTCCCGAGCATAACAGCCAAATTATCCCCCGCATTGATAAGCAAGCGGTTTGATAGACTAATTTTTGTTATCAAAGGTAATAAATGATTGTATAAATGATTTTGCAAAATTAAAATGTCGAACTCGAGTAGTTCAATTTCTTGAATGAAGGAACCGGTTTTCGAAACCCGCGGCTTAAAGAGATGGAAATGAGGAAGATTTGAAATTTCATCTTTCGGTCCATTTCTATGGTATTGCCAACAAACTTGATTTTTACCAAAATTAACTGCCGTAATAACTCTCTCATCAGTTTTCACAATATCAGCCATCGCTTCCAAAACGGATAATCCCAAGTAATTACAATCGAGAGATTTACACAAACCTTGCGCGAGCATAATACCAATTCTAATGCCTGTAAAACTCCCGGGACCTTTGGAAAATACTATTAATTTGATTTGTGTTTTTTCAATGTTATTTTCCAAGAGTATACTTCTAATTCCCTCTAAAACATCTTCAGACCTCGAGATTTCGCTTTGTCCTAATCTTGAGTCAATTTCGGTTGTATGCTTCAAAAGAGCGATACTTCCACCTCTGATCCCTGTTTCAATTGACAACGTAAAATCTTTTTTAACATTATTATCATCTGCATTATCGGACTCAATTTTTGAATCTTTTTTCATTGGCTTTCCAAATTCAACCGGCAATAATACGCCCTCATTTGATTTTACCGAGATTTTCGTCCTTCAAAATTAAAAGGCTGGGCATTTTGCCCAGCCTTTTCCAAAATATGTCGTTAGTTGATTCTAACAACCCGTTTACATTGGAATTCTACAATTGAATTAACCGCAAACTGCATTGGGCGGTGTTCCTAAACAAGCACAATTAGGACAATCGGCACTTGTTGTACAAGGATCACCTACAGGACATTGGGAGCCGGCATGAGCGGCTTTTGGCGCCGCTAATGAGGAAATTATTGGTAAGGCTATAACTGCCGCTAAACCGACTTTCTTGATTACTTCACGCCTTGTCTGTCCGTTGAACTTCGGCGCGATTTGTGTTTCCAGCAGATTCTTTTCGTTTAACTGGTCAATCGCCAGCCAAATCAAATCTTCTTCAACCGCGCTTCCGCTGGTTTTTGCAAGTAGTTTGGAGATGTCCGTGACGCTGTTACTGCCGTCACACGATTTCCAAATCGTAGCTGCCGTCTGATTCAAACAATGGGCTTTATTAGTCTCCAGATCGTAGACTAAAACCTCATTGGGCATTTCCTGGATTACCATTCCTTCCTTTCGGGCGACTGGTATTTGCGAGTCTTTCATTTTTTCTCCTCCGAATAATTTAAAGAATAAAGTTTAAAGTTTTGTTGAATTTCAAAACGTGGCGTCGAGATACTCAATTAAAAAGTTTGCAAATTCCTTTGCTTCACCTCTTTGGCACTTTGCGATTATTGCATGTTCGGAAATTTTATTCAAGATTTTTAATACGAATTTCGGATTATTTGTTATCGGAATCGTATTATCTATCATTTCCAGCATCGCTTGACCGGCGCTCAGAAATTCTAATGGCGTTTCCGAATCGTTTTTTCGCGTTTCATCAAATTTACAAATTAATACCATACCGACCGGCAGCGGCGTTTGTCCAACTGCCGCGCCAAAATGAAACGGCGAGTATTCAACTTGTTTATAATCATCGATGATTCCGCGCATCGAAAGCGTTTTCGGAAACGAATGCACAAAGCCTTTTTCATCCAACACCGCGTATTCATCCGAATAATATACGGCGCCTTTTTTTATCAGCTCGGCTACCAATGTCGTTTTTCCTGAAAAACTTCTTGCCGGTATTATAACCGCTTTGTCTTTCCAGGCAACCGCGCCGGCGTGCAGAAAAACTTTTCCGACCGCGTATTCCGCTACCGTCAGACGTATCTGACCGGCGAGCAAATCAAATAGATTTTCGATGCCGGGAAAGTTGGCAACCATTTTACCATCTTTGAATATTTTAAAATTTCCGTTTTTCTCGTCGGCTACCTCCAAAAGATGCTCAATTCCGTTCTGCTCAATGACATTGATGCCAAGCGGTAAAATTTCAACGATACGTTCTTCAATTTTTTCCAGATATGAACCTGCGTTCACTCTAATGCCCAATTTTACACCGTAGGCTTCAAAATTTATTTGATTTCGAGTCGCTCTTTTTTTTGCGGACATTGAAATTTTTGAACTGGTAATTTTTCTACGTTTTAACAAACAATTGACTAAACATTAATCTCGGTCTATCTGCCCTGTATTCCGGCTTTTTTTACACAAAATAAAAAAATTGTTAAACCGATTGATTCCAACAATATAAAACTGTACAAATAGATACTAAAATTTTCCTCCAGAATCAACCCGACCAGCAAAATTACATTTAAGACAGAAATCGTCCCGTAAAGAATCGTTACTGTTTGGTGTGAAAAACCTTTTATTACCAATTGCTGATAGATATGACTGCGGTGAGCCTGCCATACTCTCTCACGTTTATAAACTCTGTGCAGAAATGTAAAAATAGTGTCGAAGAAAAATAACCAAACCAGTACGATGCCGGCAAATAGAAATTTCCCGAAATTTTCCGAGTCGTCTGTTAGGGCTAAAATTGGCAAGGAGGCAAAACTGTATCCCAAAAAGGCACTCCCGACATCGCCCATAAAAATTTTTGCCGGTTGCCAGTTATGAATCAAAAAACCCAAACCGGAGAATGCCAAAACGCCGCCAAAAAATTCCGCCGTCGGCAGATTCAAAATCTTACCAGTTATCAACCAGCCGATTCCCGCTGTAACCATCTGCATACCGGCAATTCCGTCAATGCCGTCCATAAAGTTATAGGCATTCGTCAGCCAAACGATCCAAAAGAACAATAAAATCAAGTGGAAAATCCTGCCGTTTTCAAAATAAAAAGAAAAGCCGGAGACTTCTTGAAATTCGCCTAAAGTTTGGATTACGAGAAATGCTGAAACTGCGTGAACCAAAAAACGCCAGACGAAAGAAATCGTATACAAATCGTCAAGCCAGCTAACTACTGCAATCAAAATCGCCCCGACAAAATAACCCCATGAAAAGGTATGTGTAAAAAAAAGCGTGTAAATAATGTAGAAAACCAAACATACAGCGACAATTACAAAACCGCCGCCGCGCGGAGTCGGCTGCGTGTGCGAGCTTCGTTCATTCGGTATATCGAAAAGTTTTCGTCGCAAACTCCATCGCCGAAAAATCGCAACTCCGAAATATGTGCAAAGAAAAACCGTCGCCTGTATAAAAATTTCAGTCACAAATCTTTTATCTAACTTATACTTTTACCTGCCGACTTTTTGTTTTTATGCCAAACAATCTGTCTTTCAATTGCCTGCTCGATTGTAGTTTTTGTTTTGAAATTATAAACTTCGGCAAATTTAGCGGCGGAATACACGTCGTCCGAAAGCCATTTTTCGATTGTCTTTAACAATCCGTCAACTTTCTTTACCTTCGGTAATTTATCTTTGACTTTGAATAAAAATTCAAATAATTCCGCCGGAATATTGTACTTCGGAATTTTCTTATCCAATTGTTTGGCAATCAAAGAAACAAAATCAAACATTTTGACTGGTGGTGCCGCTAAATTAAAAATCTCTGTCGCGCCCTTCTTTTGAGCCAAAACTTTGCCGCACGCACGCGCTACGTCATTTTTGTAAATTAAGGATTTCAAATTCTTGCCTTTTCCTATCCAAAAAAACCTTCCTTTATCTATTGATTCAATCAAACGTTCAATGTTTCCGACGTTTCCTTCGCCGATGACGGGCGCAAGCCGTAAAATTGTTAAGGCAACATTATTTTTCTCGCAAAATTCTATCGCTTTCACTTCAGCTTCCAACTTGCTCTCGGCGTAGAAAGTTTCCGGCTTGCAATTTGCATTTTCGTCAATCACCAAATTCAACGATTTATCTTTCTTGTCCGGGGGCGTTTTTTTTATTCCATAAACCGCCGTCGAACTTATCAAAATAAATTGCCTTGCACCTAATTGCTGTGATAACTTCAAAATGTTTTCCGTCCCCGCTACATTAACTGCATAAAATTTTTCCGCTCTAATTTCTGAAAATTGATGTGCCAGTCCGGCGCAATGAATTATTGCATCCATCGGTCCGTGTTTTTCAACTTCCTTTAATTTTTCATAATCGGTTATATCTGCTGTTATAAAATTTTCGTTAATCTCCGCGGTTCGCTCTCTGACAGAAAACTTTGAGCCGCTTGTCTGATAAACCTTAAGACCTGACCTAAGAAGTTCCGTAACAATCTCTCTGCCTATAAATCCTCTGGCGCCTGTAACTAAAACCTTCATAAAATAATAAAAAACCTTCACGCACTTTTAATGTTATCGGACGCATTTACTTCATTACCTTTTTATATCGCTCGATAGCCGTTTCTACGGAATATTTTTCAATTGCTATTCTACGCGCGAGGCATCCCATCTCTTTAATTTTTTCTCGTTCGTTATAAATTTGGTAAATCTTTTTCAAAAGTTTTTCTGGTGCTGAAGGCGGAACATACCATCCAACCTTATCTTCATCCAATATTTGTGCAAGCTCGGAATTTTCTTCGGTCAAAACCAGTATAGGCTTTCCTGCCGCCAGAAAATTGTATGTTCGGCTCGGCATCGCCACTCCTCGCATTTTTTTTATTAATGGGACTAGTCCCACATCGCAGGCGTTTAAAAAAACGTTTTGCTCGTTTCGCGATCGCGGGGCTAGGATTGTCAAGTTTGTCAGATGTTTGGTTTTTACTTCGTTCAAAAGCCATTTCCGTTTGACGCCAGAACCGATAAACAAAAAATGAAATCTTTTATCATTTTTTAATTCCGCGGCGCAGGCGACGACGCTTTCTATATCCTGCGGGTGACCCATATTTCCGGCATATAAAAAAACAAATTTGTCCAAAAGATTTAATTCTCTTAAAATCGGATTTGCATCTCTGGGAAGCGGTTCGATTTCTTCAAGCGACGCCCAATTTGGAATAACCTCAATCGGCGTATTATCTTTATCGCCATCGCCGGCAGATGTTAACTGCGATTTAACAAGCTCGCGCATATCGCGCCCGACGACGATAATATTCTTTGCTTCCCTATACAACCACCGGTTTGACTTGTTTAAAAATTTGACAAACAGCGAATCAGGTCTGGATTTACCGACAGCAGTCAGTGTCTCAGGGTATTTATCCTGTATAACCAGCGTGTATTCGGATTTACAGATTTTCGCCGCTAAAGCAGTAATAAAAGGCAGTGTCGGCGGAGCGGAAACGACAAGAATTTCATCCGTTTTTTTTACTTTTGTTAAAGTTTTCAAAAACATTGAAATTCCTAGTGTCAGCATATTTATAAGACGGTATATTAAAACGTCTTTGTCGAGAGTTGTTCCCCAAACACGAAAAATCTCAACCGCTTTGTGCACTTCCCTTTTTGGAGCGCGAGTACCGCGGGCAGCATAATTCGGTTGACCGCAGATGACCTTTACATCAAAAATTTCAGTTAACCCTTCGCCGATACCGGTCAAATAATACCCGGTCTGATTGTTTTCCGGGTAATAAAGCTCTGTTATAACCCAAAGTCTCTTTAATTTTTTAGCTTTTAGCTTTTGAGATTTTCCTTCCGGTATGCTGCCTTTGTCCATTTTTTTGACGTTTAAAACAAATTTTTGTGAAATTAAACTATTTGGACTTTCGGTTAGCTGGTATGTTTTTTTAAACTCGTATAACCCAAAATAATTTTCGCAACCGTCTGTGCTACATTCTCCTTCAAATATTCCGGCGGCGGCGTCCAATTTGCAGGTTGAGAAATAGCTATATCGACTGCTCGCATTATTTTATCGGTTTCAGCACCACTCAAGATATTACTTCCCGCCTCTATTGTTTCCGGTCTTTCGGTAACGTCGCGCAAAGTTACGTTAGGGATTCCGAATATGGCGCATTCCTCCTGCACGGTTCCGCTGTCGGTTAAAACGGCAAGCGCATTTTTTTCAAGTTTTACAAAATCAAAAAATCCGAGCGGCTCAAGAAGTACTATTTTTTCGGATTCTGGTTTCAAATCGAATTCTTCGAGCTTTTCGGCAGTTCGGGGATGAACACTGATTAACATTTTTTTGTCGTATTTTTTTACCAGTTGTGAAAAGGCTCGGAAAATTTGCTCGAGTCTTTTCAAAGTATCTACATTTTCTGCTCGATGCAAGGTAACGAGAAAAAATTCAGATGGCTCGACTGCAAATTTTCTCAAGCAATTGCTCATTTCGATTTTGTCGGAAAATATGTCCAGGACTTCCTTTATCGGATTTCCCGTTACAAAAATTCTCTCTCGCTCGATTCCTTCACTAATCAGATTTTCTTTACTTCTTTCAGTGTAAGGCAGCAAAATCGTGCTGGAATGGTCTATTATGCGGCGATTGACTTCTTCCGGCACGCGGTTGTCAAAACAACGGTTTCCCGCCTCCATATGAAAAACCGGAATTCCGCGCCGCGCCGCAATTATTGCCGAAAGCGCGCTGTTTGTATCGCCCAATATCAAGATTTTTTCCGGCTTGTGTTTTTCCAGAACCTCGTCGGTTTTTGAAAGTATCAAACCGAGCTGCTCGCCCAAGCTTTTCGACCGGATACCGAAATGCACGTCCGGCGGTCGAACTTCCAAATCCTTTATAAAAATATCGCTCAAACTTTCATAATAATTTTGTCCGGTGTGAACCGTCGTATGTTCGCTGTGCCGGTCGAGAATTTTTAGAATCGGACTTAGCCTGATTATTTCCGGTCGCGTTCCGAAAATGGTCATTATTTTCATAATTTTTTTATGGCGTAAATTACTTATCAACTAGAAAACGCGCAATTTCATTGCTCGATTCGCCCAATAATTTTTTCAACTCTTCGATGGAAATGTTATTATCCTTTGATGAATATTCACCCGTCAAAGCTGGGGTAAAATTCTGTTCATCGCGCAATTCAGGCAGAACCGGCAGTATCACAAAATACCCGTCGCGCTCGGTTGTGCGAAAACATTCTTCTTCGGAAACCATAATCTCATGCACTTTTTCGCCCGGTCGGATACCCGTAAACTTTATCGGCAATTCGATTTCACCCATCAAGGATTTGGCAATATCGGTAATTCTCGCCGCTGCCACTTTCGGCACAAAGGTTTCTCCGCGTTTTCCCGTTAAAATCGCCGCAAAAACCGTGTCTACCGCCTTGTCCAGACTCAGTAAAAACCTCGTCATTTCTTCCAGAGTAACCGTAAGCGGCTGACGGTTGCGGATTTGTTCGACAAACAGCGGCACAATCGAGCCGCGAGAAGCAATTACGTTTCCGTAACGCACGCAGAGAAAACTCGTATTCGGGCAATCTCTGTTTGCCTCAATCAAAACCCGCTCCTGCAAGGCTTTCGTCATTCCCATAACGTTTATCGGCTTACAGGCTTTATCGGTTGAAATTCCGACTACTTTCTCGACCGGCAAGTTATTTTCGCGTATTGCCCTGACTATATTTGCCGCACCATGAATGTTCGTCATTACTGCTTCAAATGGAAAGTATTCGCAAGATGGAACCTGTTTCAAAGCCGCAGCGTGAAAAATAACGTCCGTTTGACGCATTGACGCCAACAGTGCCGGAAAATCCCTCACATCGCCGATGCGAAAATTCAATACGTCCTGCGAATTCTGATAAATCACATCATCTGTCGCGGTTTTTCGGTGCATATAATCAAGCCGCATATAATGCTGCTTGGCTTCGTCTCTGGAGAACACCGTTATTTTTGACGGACGCCCTAATTCCCCGCTCAAGAGTCTCTTGACCAATGTTTGTCCGAGCGAACCTGTGCCGCCGGTTACTAAAATTCTTTTTCCTTCTAAATAATTCATTTATTAAAGTCTGTAAGGTGTTTTATCATTGACCATTTTTTGCAGCATTTCCTCCCAACCGATTGGTTGCAAACCGGTGGCGGTTCGGAATTTTGTCGAGTCGAGACTTCTATCTATGTAAAAATTTTCATACGGTACGATTTCTATGTCAATTTTATACTCGTTCTTTAGTAATTCAAGCAATTCAAATTTATTAATCGGTTCGCTCGACAGATGATATAAGCCTTCCAAATTTTTGTGATTTACGATTAAATCAGCGATTATTTCAGATATAACAATTGTCGGGAAACCTGAAAAAATGGCGTTCACATAACCATTTACTTGTTTTCCGCGATTTGATAGAAACCATTCGACAAGACTATGAGCGGAAAATAATTCTCTACCGATAATCGAGGTTCTCAATGTCAAACAATTGTCCGAATCAACTTCGCCCAGATTTTTACTTTTACCGTATAAATCAACCGCGTCTGCCAAGTCGTCTTCTTTATAATTTCCTTTCTTTCCGCTAAAAACGCAATCCGTGCTAAATGTAATTAAACGCGCATTATATTTTTTTGTTATCTCTGCCAGACGATGCGGAAAAATTGAATTTATTGTTAATGTCTGCACAATGTCTGTCGATTCGTGCAATTGTTTGATTATTCCGACGGCATTTATAACAATCTGCGGTTTTAGCCGGTCAATAATCGTTTCAATTTTCCGTATATCCTCAACATTTATGTTTTCATAAACACGGCTTTTATCGAAAATTTTGATTTCATCAAATGCTTTAGATTCGCCTCTGACGGTCGTCCAAACATCAAATTTAACTGACAGAATTTGAACTAATTTATGCCCGAGCATTCCGCCGCCGCCGATTACTAAAACTTTCATTTCTATCCGTAACATTAAATGTCCTGATAAAGACATTTGATGTTAATTGTAAACTAAATTGATTTTAAGCATTAAAAACCTGCCGTAAACTTAAGAATAGACAGAACCTTTTGGCAATGCACTTCCCATGAATATTTGTCTACGTTTGCTGTACCGATTTCAGTTAACTTTACAATGCCATCGTTTTTCCCAACCAATGCGTCAACGATTTTCATCGCTAAATCCTTAGCATTTCGGGACTCAAAAAATATCGCTCCGCCGCTTGATACTTCCTTCAAAACTGGAATATCAGATGCAATCACCGGTATTTTCCTTAGTTGGGCATCAACGATACCTAATCCAAAACCTTCATAAAGTGTTGGAAAGCAGGCTATACTTGCATTTTGCATTGTCCATTCCAACTCTTCGGGAGATAATCTTCCCAGAAAAATCACATTACTCTCCAACTCTTGTTTTCTGACAATTTCTTTTAATTGTTTATCACTATTTATATCGCCTGTTAGAATCAGCTTTGTGTCGCGGTAAATATTTGGATAATTCCTTTTTAGTTCAACAAAAGCATTAATACCCGTTAAATGGTCTTTGTGAGGTAACTGCGCGCCGGATTGAAGAATAATCTTAAAGTTTCCCTGTGGTAAATGCTCAGGTCTTTGTTCTTTATTAATCCGACGGTTAGCTGCCAAAGAAACAACATGAACTTGTTGTTCTACATTAAGTAAATTTAGCTGATTCAACTCCTCAGCTATTGCTTTGCTGATTGTTATAATTGACTGCGGCTTTTTGATCGAGTTACGAACTAAACGTCTTAAAAACCTAAAATATGCCGGGCGAAAGCGTGGAAAATGTTTGCAGTAAAATTCATTTACCAGGTCGTGAATAAGCAGCGTACTCGGTATTTTCATTGACGGCATTATATTAAACGGAAAAAATACTACGTTTGCCTTCCAATTGTTCGCAATTTTTTCTACATTATTATATTCAAAAATCATTCGTCCCACCGCAGATCGAGGTATTTTTGCAGGTATCCAGTTTATTTTATTGTTAAATAATTCTCCCCAACCGCAGCTTTCCTCCGAACCGACAATTGCAATTTCCTCCTTATTCATTACTTTTGATAAACCATCCAGTAAAGAACTAAGATAAACTTCCGAACCTAGTGTTCTTCCCGGTTCAAATCTTATTATGGAAATAAGAATTCTCATTTTTCGTTTTTTTTTATTTTCTCCAAAGTATTAAAAAAAGTCGTCGATTTTTTAAGGATGGTAAACATATTTAAGTTATGTGGCAGAATGGTAAAAATCATAACCAGAACATAAAATTTTCCCGAAGCGAAATAAGAGTTTTGGAAAGGATTTTTGTCTTCAAAAACTTTGAGAACTATTATAGATTATGGTGGGAATAACCAACCGTGCAAACTAAAAGCTGTTTGCAATTCTCTGTCCGATAGTCTTTTAATGCCTGATTTATAAATGTTTCCGACCCAAAAGAAATTTAACTCTTAAATTTCGTATCAATTATTTCACACCAAATATGTGCAATAGTGATATGCGCTTCTTGAATGCGCGCGGTGCGCTTTTCGGGAACCAAAATGCAGGCATCGCAGATTGACGCAAGTTTCTTCCCGCCGCCGCCGGTCAAACCGATTGTTTTACAACCGATTTGCCGCGCGCTTATTACTGCTTGATTTACGTTAGTCGAATTCCCGCTGGTACTGATTGCGATTAAAAGGTCTTCAGCTTTTGCCAAACCTTCAACTTGTCTGGAAAAAACGCGCTCGAAACCGTAATCATTTGCTAGTGCCGTCAATGCTGACGAATCGGTTGTCAAAGCGATTGCAGGCAGTGCTTTTCTCTCAGTTTCGTAGCGTCCGACAAATTCTGCGGCGAGATGCTGCGCGTCGGCAGCGCTTCCGCCGTTACCGCAAATTAAAATTTTATTTCCCTTATTCAAGGTTGTAAAAATCAGCTCGGCACAAATTTCTATATTATTAATTTCATTCGACAAAAGTTTTTGAAAGATTACCAAATGAGCTTTTAAAGTATTGATAATTAAATCGGTTGTCTTACTCGGTTTAACTAATTTCCCGCAGGTTTCTCCGCCGACTGTTTGTTGAATTTTTGCAACAATGCCGCTTGACGAATAACCGTTCTTTAACGGTAATGAAAAAACCTTGCCGCCTCTTTCCTCAACAAAACTGGCGCCGACAATTTCATTTTTAGCCCAATCGCCGCCTTTGACCAAAACATCCGGCTTTATTTCTTTGATCAAACTTTCCGGCGTCGGTTCATCAAAAATACGAACTTCGTCAACAAATCGCAAATTCTGTAAAATCTCCGCTCTATCCGTTTGATTGATAAACGGTCGACGGTCGCCTTTTATTGATTTTACGGACGAGTCGCTGTTGATGCCCACAATCAATTTTGTTCCGAGCGCGCGCGCCTGTTTCAGTAAATCTATATGTCCCGGATGTATTATGTCGAAACAACCGTTTGTAAATACTACAACTTCCATAATATAGAGATTTAGAGACGGTAAATTCCCAAACCTAATTAACTGTTTTTAATTGGTAATTCATTTTTGAAGCAGCCGAACGAGTCCTGCTCATAAGAAACCAAACTATCAAAATTCCAATCATAACAATAAATGCAACTTTTATCAGGTAAGGTATAATCGTGCCGAAAAAACCTTCATACGAAATGGCGGTTAAAAGCATATAATAAAGGGTCGTGCGCCAGTAGGAAAACTCTTGGTTTTCAATCAGAGTCGTATATATAAACCGTATAACGATACCTAAAAACAACATTCCAAACACAATTCCATACGGTCCGAAGTTTCGCAAAAGGTCGCCAATCGGCGTAATCCCAAAGGAACTTTCTGCGAAATTAAAATATAGATCGCTGTATTTTCTCGGCTCTGAAGCTATAGGCTTATCCTGCCACAACGGTCTCGGAACAAAAAAGGTAACGCTGTCTTTGTAGATATTGTGGTCTAAACCGTAACTTTCCTCATATGGTTCTAGTTTTTCATAATTAGAAACGACAACCCCAAGAGTGCTGACCGCTTCGATTCGTTCAGCCATTGCAGTCAAACCTTGTTCAAAAGTGCTGCCTAAATCCTGCTCGGCAACCTGGTCGAAAGTTGTCAGAATGTTTTCGGTGTATTCCGCCATACTAACCGTCGCTTCCGTTTGCTTTACGTTTCGAAAAGTCGTTCCGTAGATCATTCCGCCGACGACAGCCGCTACCAACAGCACAGCGCCGTAAACCTTGTGTCTGAATGTAATTGGTCTTCTTGAATAAATAAAAGCGCAACTTATCAGAATAAAAATTTGAAATAAACTTCCTCGATTACCTTGATATGCGGATTTCGTTAACGCAAACCAAAAAAGTAATCCGATAATAAGGTAATGGTTTATATTCAAAGTTTTTGTTCTAAAGATTGCCAGCCAAAGCAAAAAACTCGCTTCGAGCCAAAATAAAGTCAGGAGAAAAATCAGCCCGTCAAAGGCGCCGATTTCATCGGCTCTCTGAAATCCGAGAATACCGAGAATAAATGCCATAATCGTGTTAATTAAACCCATTAACAACAACATCAATGCCGGAAATAACACTTGTTCAGATTTCCAATTCCAAACAGGAAGGCGAGCTGAAATTTTATTCGCCGCTTTTTTACTAATCGGCAGGTAAAACCCGATTGTCAGACAAATATAACCGATTGCGACATAAACTAAAGTCAGAGGCAAATTGTATTGCTCGTCTTCAATAAACGCCAGAAAATAAGGCTTTGAAAGCCCGCTGGCTAGTATTAAACCGCCCAGGAAAAAAGCCGGTATAAAGTATGACCAGGCGGCAAATACAAGCGGGTGAAAAAAATCGAATTTCTTTTTGTAAAACAAATAAAGGCTCGGCAGCGAAAGCACAAAACCGACCATTATCACCCACGGCATCAGATACATATCCTTGAACGGATTTGCCGCATCATCAACCAATATTAAAAGCGTAATCGTACCGATAATAGTTAGAAGCCCGATTAGCAAAATCGGTATGAGAAAAGCATTACTTCTATTATTTGACACTATCATACTGACTCTAATTTGTTTTTTTATTCGGATTTGGAAAGTCCGCAAACGGCTATTACGCCGTCGCAAAGCTGAGGCGAAAATTTAACGGAGACATCGTTGACAAAATTAAAAATTCGGCGATTAAACTGCCGATGTTCGGCTCCAATGTCATAAAATAAAAACTTTTTTACCTGTAAATTTTCCCGTTCCAGAACCAAACTCAATGTTTTGTATGAGTAATAGGCAACGTGGTCGGGATGAACCGGTTCATTTTTTCCGCCGCGTCCGCGCAGACCGTAAATAAAAAATCGCAAGGCGCTGTAGGCGTTGATGGTCGTAATTACCAAATTCGTCTGCGCATGCATAAAACGTTGAATTCCCCTGAGGAAAAGTCCCGGATTTGAAAGATGTTCAATCATCTCGCCGGCAATTATTACGTCGAAAGTTTCCTTTAAAGATACTTGTTCGAGTTTTTCCAAATCTGCTCGGTAAAGATTTTTTACGCCCGCTTGTTCTAAAATATCAATTCCCTTTTGGTCAAAATCAAATCCGTATAATCGCTCTGCCACTTTTTGAATTTCCAAATGCAAAAGCATATTGTTCTCCAGAGCTTTTTCCGTATAAGGGTAATCGGTGCAGCCCAGGTGCAAAACTTTTTTTCCCGAACACGCTTGTTTTATAAATTTTACTCTGTGAACAAGTTCAAATTCGTTTTCCATCTATTTTCATCTTTGCAAAACATGCTTGAGCAAAATTTTCTCATCCTCTTTTATGAAACCCAGAATCCAAGCAATCAAAACATAGACGACGCCCCCGAAAAAAGTCGCCGTCAAGAAACTCAACCAACTGAATGAAAAAAATTCAACGATTGATTTTTCAATAATAGCCGCAAAAACTGACGCTGTCAGCAAAACACTCAGAATTTTCACCCAAAAACTCAACTGAACATGTCCGAAAAACCATTTTTCAACATAAAAAATCGAAAAGAAAATTGCCATGTAGCCAGCCATCCTTCCCGTTGCTACGCCTTCGAGTCCAAAATTTTGCGTCAGGCTAACCATCAAAAAAAGGCTGACAATCAAGCATATCATAAAAAGATAGCAGTTATAGCTCGGGTAACCCAACCCTTCCGTCATTTGCCAGGATACAATTTGAATAGCTAACAGGCTGTAAGTTATCGTATGAATTACCAGGAGAACGGAAGTTTTTTCGGCAAAAACCGGACCCATCCAAAGAGTCAGAAAAATGTTGCTTTCCGATATAAGAGTAGTTCCCAAAAAAAACACGAAAAAACAAACTATTTTTGTTGCTTTTGTGTAGAGGCGAAGCAACTTCTCTTTATCGTTTTTTAGTTCGCTCGAAAGAGGAAATAAAACAAGCGTCAAACTCGATATAAAGCCGTGAATATAAAAGGAAAGCTGCATCGGCACTACATAATAAGTCAGACTTTTCGTTTCCATTTGGTTGCTTATCCAGCCTCTCTCGAAAAGCAGCAAAAAATTCGACAAAATTTGATAGCCGATAATTCCTGCGCTATATTTTATTATCAACCGTAGAATTTCGCCTTTAAACCGAAAACTCAACTTAAAATCCGGCATAAAACGCTTCGCCGTAAAAACATAAACCAAAGATGTCAAAACGGTTACGGCTAAATTCCAATAGAATAAGCTCAAAAGTCCATATCCGCTGATTGCCAGAAAAAGATTGCCGACTAATAATGCAATATTGTTGAGATTGAATATTTTCGAGTAAACGTCGAAGCGATGTATGCCTTGCAGAATTGAAGAGAAAATCTGATTCTGCATCGTGAAAAAAATTATTGTCGAAGCAATATATAAAGCAATCGTCGCTTTGTTTTGCGCTGCGGGTTCTATTTTGAAAACATATTCAACCAGCCAACCGGAAGTCAGACAAAAGATAGAAACGCTCAATAATCCGACTAAAATGTTGACGAAAAAGGCTGATGAAATAATGTCAGGGATTTTTTCGTCTTCTCCAACAGCTCGATATTCGGCGATGTATTTCGTAATGGCACGCCCGAAGCTAAAATTAAATGAATAACCGACAAATCCCAAAACCAGCGCGTAAATTCCATAATCATGGTCACCCAAAGCATTTACAATTTTCGGTGTTGCATAAAAACTAAGTCCCAAGGGCAGAAACCAAGTCGAGAAACCGTACAGCACATTTCTTCCTACACTACGTGTTGTTTGGGGTTGCTGCTTTTCCATTAATTTCTGTCGAACGATTCGATGTAGTTTTCAGCCGCGATTTTGGCGACTACTTCTTCGCTGAAATTTGTCAAAATAAATTCGCGTCCGTTTTTCGATAATCTTTCACGCAAAGTTGAATCATCTTTTAATGTCTGTATGGCATTTTTTAATTCTTTGACCGCTCCGGGCGCAATCAGATAGCCGGTTTCGAGATGTTTGATGGCTTCGGGAATGCCGTTTATGTCGGTTGAAACACTCGGAATTCCTAGAGCCATCGCTTCGAGCAATGAAATCGGTAATCCTTCGATATAACTCGGCAGGGAAAAAACATCAGCCACGCGAAGTAAGTTAAATAAATCTATATGCTCTCGTCCAACTTGTTCTGAGGTTATAAAAACAAAGCCCTTGCCAAGACCGAAACTTTTTGCTTTTTCCAAATCCATATTGCTTGGTTTTGAGTTGGAAATCCAAACAAACGCAATGTCGTCGTTTGTTTGCTTGAGTTTCGCCGCCGCTTCTAAAAATATCCAACGTCCTTTTCGGTCGATAAACTGTCCGACACAAAAAACCAAAAATTTATCTTTCGGCAAGTTGTATTTTTCGCAGATCTCGTTTCGATTAATTTTCGTACGTAATGCCTGATTAATCTCTTGCGGATTAATATAAGCGTGCGTTACTTTTATCTTTTGAAAAAAATCTTCCGGAACCAGCAATTTCAAACTTTCCTTAGCGTCATTATTAGCCGTAAAAATATGAAAGTTTTTCATTCGGGCAAGAATCCCGAATTTCGCCAGCCAAATAAAATATCGGTGTTTTGGAATCGGTAAAATAGAATTATGAACGGTTACAAAAACTTTTGCTTTTCGGCAAAGCCAGAGCAAAGCAAAAAGTGATTGCCAGGGAGCGATTTCGATGTGAATTACGCTGTCGGAAAAATCGAATTTGTTTAAATATTTGAGCATTACAAATTCGCAGTAGATTTTATTCCAGTGGCGTTGCAACTTTCTCGCAAAGGTCGGTGCCGGTTTTGTATCCGTGTGAGAATCGAAAAATTCACAAGGTATTTGTAAATTATGTAAAAATTTTAATAACTGCTCGTTTGAACCCGACGGCATAATCGCAAGCACATCGGAGTAATTTTTCATTTCGTTCATCAAGCCGAAAAAATAAACTTGCGCTCCGCCCCATTCTAAATAATTCCAAATATAAAATACCTTCTTCGGGAGCATTTAAAAATAAAATTTTTCTAATTTATAGCTTTAAGTTGTTTGTGAAGTGTCAGACAATAGACTGTTAAAGTAACTTCTCCTAAACAACTCAAAAGTATTGTCTTGAGAAGTTTCCGTTGATCTTTAATGTTTTCACTCAACTTTTGAACATTTCTTTTAACTCTTTTTCAGGTTGTTCATTTGCCCATGAACCCTCAGGGCTTTTATTTAAAGCGGCACGAACGAAAAACGCGCAAAACGCCGCCGCACCCTGTAATTTAGACGGCGCGCCGTCTAAATTTGCGTAAAACCTTCGCCTTAAATTATGAATATGACCGAGGTTAAAGATGAGAGCGTTAATTTTTTCTCTAAAACTCATTTTTCCGACTTTCCCGGGAAGATTATTCGGTTGGCAAAAAACGCGCGCGCGCGGTTCTATAAGAAGTTTCCATCCATTTTTCCTGAGTCGCGGTGTATATTCTGCATCTCCAAAATTTGGGTAGCGTTTTGAATTCATCAAACCTAATTCTTTAATTGCCTGAACCGGAATTAACAGACAATTTCCGGCGATTACTCCTACTTCCCAAGCTTTTTCGGGAATCGTCCAAACCGTCTGGTGATGCCAATGTCGCCAACCGCCGGAAAATGTTTCCCAACGCGGCGAAGTTTGAAAAAGTTTGTGCGGCGTGTCCCACAGCAAAAGCAGCGAACCGATGATAGAACGCGGATATTTCTCTGCTGTTTCAACCATATACTGTAAGAATTGTGAGTCGAAAACCTGATCGTCATTCATCATTAAAACAAAATCCGGATTATGCTTTAACGCAGTTCGCACGCCGACGTTTGTGCCTTCTGTAAACCATAAACTGCCGTCACCTTTCACAATCTCGACTTTTGGAAATTCCTTTCTGATGGCTTCGCCAGTTCCATCAGCCGAACCGTCGTCAACAATTACAATATGAACGTCTATGCCTCGTGTTGCAATTCTTGAAAGGCTGCGCAGACACTGCAAAGTAATTTCACGTCGGTTATGAACAGGAGCTACGATTTCTACTCTTTTCACGTCTTAAATAATTTTATATACAGTTAAATATTCGCTTCATTACCCCAAAGTTCTTTAAGAAATTGAGATTGCCTTTCGTCATTTGTACCGCAACCGATCGGAATATAATTAACTTTTTCTTTACCGGAGAGTTCTTCTTTCAAAATCCGCCAAAAATCATAGACGGTTACTTCCTTTCCGTCCACAACAAAATCGTTTGTCAGTAATTGTTTGAATTCATCGTCGGCAGTGGTTATCAAAACAATATCGGCTTGGGCAAGACATTTTTTTGCCGAATCTAAAATCACAATTTTCCCGTTCAACTCGGCATTTGCGCTTTCGTTAGCCAACGGATCGTAAGCTACCACACGCGCACCGGCTTCTGAAAGTGTTTTTCCTAAGTATACGCCCTGTGATTCTTCGACAACATGAGAACTCGGTTTATATGCCAAACCTAATATTGCAACCGTTTTACCTTTTTGGATTATCGGACGCAGTTTTTCCGTTATCGTGTCCGCCATCGAGCGATTAACGCGGTCGGTCGTTTCGGCAATGTCGGCGCAGGAATTTAAAGTTCGCGCCATATAACTCAGAGCGACATTATCGCGCGGAAAACAAGGTCCGCCGTAACCGAGCGCTCCGGTCAAATATTTTCGCCCAATGCGTGAATCCGACCCGAGCGCGTCGGTTACGACATCAACGTTTCCGCCCGGAATCCTTTCGCACAAATCCGCCAGCATATTGGCAAAAGTGATTTTTGTTGTAACGAAAGTGTTGACCGAAATTTTTGTCAATTCGGCATTTTCCAAACTCATACGCTTGCAAGGCGCGTTGCCGAACATTACCTCCGAATAAAATTCTTCTAATTCACTCCCCGAACGCACGTCGAATTCGCCGACAAGTGTAAAATCGGGGTTCAAAAAATCTCTGATAACGCTACCCAGAGCAATAAATTCCGGGCTGTAACAAAGTCCGAAATCTTCGCCGCATTTTTTCCCCGATTCTTTTTCCAAAATCGGAAGAAGTCCGAAGCGTGTCGCGCCCGGCAAAACCGTACTGGTTAAAACTACAAGATGATAAGCATTCTTTTTTGCGAGAGCTTTCCCTATTTCCTTAAAAGCCCAAGCCGCATACTGCAAAGAAAATGAACCCTTTTCATCGCTCGGCGTCGGTACAATTACAAATGATAAATCCGAATTGAGGATTGCTTCCTCGTGGCTCATAGTTGCGCGAATCCGTTCTTGGTTTTCGGAAATGTATTTCTCTAAATTTGTCTCTTGAACCGGCTCGCGCCCGGCGTTGACGGCATCAACCGATTTTTGATTGACATCTACTCCAATAACTTCAAAGCCGCGACTTGCAATCGCGGCAACCATACTTGCTCCTAATTTTCCCAAACCGATAACGGAAATTTTTTTCTGCATTTATTCGATTTTAAATATCCTCTTTCTTAATTTTTATTTCACTTTAGCAGTTAAGCACAAATGCCATCCGAACATTCTTTCGAGTTTTCTAAATACACTTTCTGGTAAATAACGGAAATACCATTCTTTCAAGTACTTATGCTCCACATATTCAGGTATTCGATAAGGAAAAATATGGTCAACTAAAATATCTTCCGCCTCAAAACCGTCGCCTAACAAATCCTTTACTGTTTCTTTTGTGTAAGAATAAGTAATCGGACAACCTGTTTGAGCTTCGGAATGAGTGGCAATCATTTTGTCCAATTGCCAAAATTTTCCTTTTCCGTAACCGAGTAAAATCCACAAAACTTTCCATGAATGACGGTAGTAAACCATCAATTTTAATTTGCTGTCTTTGCCTACAAAATTTTCTTTTATTTGCTGAATAATTTTTTCAGGATTCGGCGAATGATGTATGACGCCGAATGAGTAAACAAGGTCGAATTTTTGCGGTGCGACATATTCGGAAAGTCTTTCGGCATTTGCTTCAAAAAAATTTATGCTGTCGGAAAATCCGAAAATCTCGGCACGTTTTTTTGCTAATTCCAAAGATTTGACCGATAAATCCACAGCAGTAACCTCTGCGCCCGCGCGGGCAAAGTTAATCGTATCCGTCCCGATTCCGCAGCCGATTTCCAACACCTTTTTCCCGCGCCATTTTTCAAACTCGGCAAAGAGAGGAATATGCGGCTCGACAAAGTATTTTCGGGCTTCAACCTGGTCGAAATACTCTCGGGTTCCGACTTCAGCCGTCGAATGGCGTATGTTGCAAGGTCTGGCGTTCCAATAATCTTTTACTTTGTTTATTGAAACTTCAGCAAAATTACTACTCATTTCATTTTCGGTTTTAGGAAACCACACTTTTATATAATGCCTTTTCAGTGTTGTCTTTAAGGCTTCTTTCTTGAACCTGTTCTTCAACCCAACGATAAGTATCGCGTAAACCTTCTTCTAAAGAAATTTGCGGCTCCCATCCGAGAATTTCGCGCAGTTTTGTATTGTCGGAATTTCTTCCGCGAACGCCTTGTGGTCCGTCAATATGTTTTTTATTTATTTTCAAGCCAGCAATTTCGGAAATAATATCTGCCAGTTGATTTATTGTTACCATTCGGTCTTGTCCGAGATTGAGCGGTTCAGAGAAATCAGAACGCATCAAGCGGGAAATTCCCTCGACGCAATCTTCTATATAACAAAACGAACGAGTCTGTTCGCCGTCGCCCCAAATTTCGATTTCCGTCTTGCCGTTTAATTTTGCTTCGGCAATTTTGCGACACATTGCCGCCGGCGCTTTTTCGCGTCCGCCTTCCCAAGTTCCCTTTTCGCCGAAGATGTTATGAAAACGCACGGTTCTGGTTTCAATTCCGTAATCGTTCCGATAGTGCATACACAGAATCTCGCTGATAAGTTTTTCCCACCCGTAAGCGTCTTGCGGCTGCGCCGGATATGCATCTTCTTCTCGGAGGGGCTTGACATCGGTAACTTCTTGCAGATGTTCGGGATAGATACACGCACTTGAAGTGTAAAGATAGCGTTTTACATCATTAGTTTTTGCTGCTTCCAGTGTATGCAGATTTATCAAAGAATTGTTATACAAAATCTGAGCGTTGTGTGAGGAAATAAAACCCATTCCGCCCATATCGGCGGCGAGCGCGTAAACTTCTTCGATGTTTCTCGTGGTTTGCAAACAATTGTCCCACCGACGCAAATCCAAAATCTCAAATTCGTCGGCATCTGTTTTGCTGAATTCCGGGTATTTTATATCAACGCCGCGCACCCAAAATCCTTTATTTTTTAGGTAAGTAACCAGATGGCTGCCGATAAAACCGCCCGCACCAGTAACTAAAACCTTCGTCTGATTTTGCATATTTAATTCGTAAAAACCTTTTTTCCACTTCAAATTTTATTTCGAGAAGCGATTATTTATTCGCTGTCCTGGCGGTAATTATCACGGTGATAATAACTTTGATAATAATAATTATCTTGCGAACGGAGATTGACGTTGTTTAAAACAACCCCGAAAACTTTTGCTCCGACATCCATCAGAAGCTGGCGCGAGCGGCGTATAATCTGGCGCGAACTTTTGCCTGAGTGAACAACCAGTATCACGCCGTCAACGAGTGAAGCAATCAGCACGCCGTCGGTAAAAGAAGCAATCGGCGGCGAATCAACCACAACGTGAGTGAAATTATCCTGTACGGTTTTCAACAGATTCGACATTTGTTCAGAGCCAATCAATTCAGCCGGATTCGGCGGCACAGGTCCCGAAGGCATTAAATTTAACTTTGCCGCTTCGTCGTATTGTATAACATCTAAAACTTCCTGTTCTGTAAATTCACTGGAAAGAAGCGTGCTTAAACCTTGACCGTTGCTAATGTCGAAAACCGAATGCAGGCGCGGACGACGCATATCGGCGTCTATAATCAAAACCTTCGCACCGGTTTGAGCCAGACTTATTGCCGTATTGATAGCAGTTGTCGTCTTTCCTTCTGCCGGAAGACTGGAAGTTACTAAAAGAGACTTCGGAGCGTGACCGGCGGTTGAAAGCAGAATTGAAGTTCGCAATTGCCGATAGGCTTCCGCCAATGCCCCACGGGAATCGGTATGAATTAAAAGTTCCGAAGTTCCCACGCCGGCATCGTCATTATTAGAGCCGACCAGCAAAAGTCTACGCTTGGGCATCGAATCTATTGTCGGTATAGCTGCCAGAGCCGGAAGCTGCAAATAACTTTCAACTTCTTCGGTCGTGCGAATCGTATCGTCAAGGTATTCAAGGAAGAGCGCGAGTCCCATTCCGAAAAGAGTCGATAAAAAAAGCGCGCCCAATACCGTTGTCAGACGACGCGGCGCAATCGGTGTTTCGGGCGGAATTGCGATTTCGGCAACGCTGATATTGTTATCCGACCCTACCGCTTGAACGTCATTTTCACGCTGATTTTTCTGAAGGTTTTCGAGAAATCCTTTTTTAGTATCAATTTCCTGTTTCAAAAGTCTTAGGGTTACGCCGGTTTGATTTTGTCCTTGTGCTTGATTGTATTGCTGGTTATAAGCTATTCGCAGCTCGTTTTCCTGCTTACTTGCCTTGTCTAATTTGGTTTTTAGATTGTCTAAAATTACACCGGTTATGCGCGCGCGGTATTTTTTTAACTCTTCTTCATTACTGCTCACCGACTTTTTGATTTCCTCTTCGAGCGTCGCAATTTTTTTATCTACCTCTTTTACCTCCGTTGCGCCCTCCAAATACTCTTCTAAAAGTTTTGCTCGTTCAGCTCTAAGACCTGCAATTGTTCTACGGTTTTCGTTATTCAGAGCGCGGATTTCATTTTCTCTCTCAGTAATATAACGCCCCATTTGCTCTTCAGCCTGGGCGGTTACTCTTTCCGGCGAATCGTTGATGGCTTTATATTGCGCTTCGGCTTCTTTACGCGCATTTTCAGCTTCGAGCAGTTGGTTGTTCAAAATCGAAAGGCTGTCAGTTACAATTGTTTTTTCATCGTCGGTTTTTAGAATACCCGCTGTTCTGGTTAATTCATATAATCTCTGTTCCCCGGAATTTATTTCCGATTGCAGGTTGGCAATTCGCTCCTGCAAAAAGTCGTTTGTTTTCCGACTTGTTCCCGAACGTTTTTCCTGATTTGATTTTGTAAAAATTTCAGCAATTCCGTTAACGATAAGCGCTGCAAGCTCCGGATTTGCATGACGGTATGTAATATTAATCAAACGCGTGTCTTTGTTTGTTCCGCGACCTTCTCTTACCGGCTCAATACCCAATTCCTTTTTTATTATATTAACGTAGGGAGCGAGCCGGATTGCTTCGGAAATATCTTCGGCAAGAGTCGTACTAGCCGAAACGGAAACTTCCTCGACGCCTTTGTCCGTCTTTTTTGTTACTTCGGTCGCTAAACCCAGAGCTTTCAAGGTCGATCTAACAACCGAAACCGATTCTTCGGTTTTAACTTTCTGAAAATCTTTGTTGCTGTCCAGACTCAAATCTTTGACAACTCTTCGCAAAAGCCTTTCGCTGTATAAAATCTGCAACTGAGTGTTATAATAAGATGGGTCTTGAATTGCTGCCGGAAGGCGTCTTTCGCTGGAAACCAAATCAGGATTTGCCTGTTCGGTATCAACCTGAACGACAGCTTTTGCTTCATAAATATTAGGCTTGCGTGCCATATAGATTGCCGCCAGAGTTGTCATCAAAACGGCAATCCCGATAACCAGCCACAATCTTTTACGGATAGCTCGCCAGTAATCCGATAACTGAAAGCCTTCCTGAGCATAAACTTCGCGGTATGCGCCATAACCGCCGCTTGGTGATGGAACTTGACTCTCAAAAGGCTGTTCGATTTCTACCGTTTTGACCTTTCTTTGAACGATTTCACGACTCTCTTTCATCGGTTAATTTAAGCTGGAAAAAATTAATTTTTATGGGATTCTATAAAAAAGTGTACCGACACTGCCCGTTGCTGCTCTGATAAGACTTTCGGTAAAACTTTTGAGTTTGTCGGTCGGAACTTCGACAATATCATTCGCAAGCAGTTGCGGATCTGGAATTTTTCTGTCTTTTATATCATTCAGGTTAAAAATGAGTTCCTGTTTTGCAGCATTTTCCCCGCCTTGACGGACGATGCGAACCACGCTCTTTTTTGTAGATGGCAAAGTGCCGCCAGCTGCTGCAATAGCTTGAGTTAAAGTCAGCGTTTGCTTTAAATTAATCGCTGTCGGTCTGACCACATTTCCCGTCACATACGCCTGTTCGACTTCCGCAATAATAACAATATCGCCCGGTTTCATTACCGGGTTTACTTTCCCTCTCAAGACATCATCCAATTTATAACTGGTAAATGCCATTATCTCGCTTTCTTTGGTTTCGGGATTTTCCGTGTTCGAATCTGCAGAACAGCCGGAAATTCCTCCAGCGCTTACAATTTGAATTTTCGTTCCTGCACGCGCTACGTCTTGTCCGCCGGCAAATGTAAGAAGTTCAATCAAAGTCAAACGACGATTGGTAAAAAATTGTCCGGGCTTAAGAACAGCGCCGATTACCGATAACGGGCGAGAGTTTTGCTCTTTGACGAAAACACGGACATACGGTTCACGTAAATAACTTTGTCTATAAAGGTTAGCAATTTCCGTTTGGAGTTCGTTTTCCGTTTTGCAGACGGCTAAAATTGAAGTATCAATTCTAGGAAGATTGATTCTGCCGGTTTCATCCATTCTGATATTCGGCTGTGAAAGTTCCGGGTGGCGATAAACGGATACTTCTAAAATATCCTGCAAACCTATTCGATATCTTTCTTCACCGGATTTGCTAATTACATTTGAGTTTAGAGTTTCAGCCGGTAATTTATCCGGCTTTGGTTGTTCGTTTGTCGTTTCTTGTTTTTTTATAATTTCCTGCGCGCTAATTCTTGTAGAAAAAGAAAAAATAAAAATAAACAAAAAACACACAACCGACAATGATTTGATTGCTTTCATAGTTTTACTCCAAATTTGTTTTCGTTTTGAAATTGCAAGCCGTTCGATTCGGTTTCTGCTGGAAAAGTTTATCACAAAGTTCCGCTGTCTTGATTGAAAGAATAGCTTAAAAATATATAGTCTAGCAAACACAGATAATTTATTAAAAGTTTTTCAGTTTCATAAGTTAGTGTTTTTGAGTTAAACTTTTTAATTCCATTGCCCTCTTAATTGTAAAAACGACACTTATGGAAAATCCGACGCCGATGCTGCGGCAGTATCTCGAAATCAAAAAACAATATCCGGGAACCATATTGTTTTTTCGACTCGGCGATTTTTACGAACTATTTAACGAAGATGCCGTTCTCGGTTCGAGAGAATTGGATATTACTTTGACCGCGCGTCATAAGGATTCAAAAAACCCCGTTCCGATGTGCGGCGTGCCGCATCATGCTGCACATGGGTATATTTCGCGTCTCGTAAAAAAAGGTTATCGCGTGGCGATTTGCGAACAAACCGAAGATGCAGGCAAGGGAATAAAATTGGTAAAACGCGAAGTCGTTCGCGTCATCACGCCGGGAACGGCGATCGACCCGCAACTCATCGAATCGAAAGAATCGGTTTATCTGGGTTCAGTTTGCGGCACAGGTAATTCTTTCGGTGCGGCTTTTCTGGAACTCTCGACCGGCGAGTTTTTTGCAACCCAGCTTTCAGGCACAGATGCGTGGGAAAAAATTTGTGCCGATATAGAAAGTTTTGCTCCGCGCGAGCTTCTCTTTCCTGCATCCTTGCAAAAATTAGTCGAAGGTTTGTTCAAAGGCAATTCAAATTCTAAAAATCAAAATTTTTCAAACGTAGTATATATTTCTCCACCGAATTCAAATAAATATTCACCTGCTTTAACCGCGCTCGACGATTGGGCTTTTGATTTTGAGGACAGTGAAAATCTTTTGAAAAAACAATTAAAAGCGCGCGAACTCGCCGGCTTTGGTTTGGATGGAAAAGCCGAAGCAGTCCGCGCAGCGGGCGCGTGTCTTCATTATGCACAAGATACACAGCGTACTTCGGCGGAACATATTTCCGATTTAAGTTTTTTTGAAGCCAATGAGTTTATGGTCTTGGATGCAGTAACTCTTAAAAATCTTGAAATCGTTGAATCGCGCGGCGAAAGTCGAAACCGGACGCTTTTTGAAGTAATAGACACGACAGTTACAGGAATGGGTTCGCGACTTCTACGCTCTTGGCTGCTACGTCCATCGGTCAAAAAAAGCGAGATTCAAACCAGACTCTCTGCTGTTTCAGAATTAACCGAAACTATCTTACGAGATAAAATTAGAATTATATTAAAACAAATTTCCGATTTGGAGCGACTCGTCGGACGCTTAAATTTGAGTACAGCAACGCCCCGAGATTTGATCAGTCTAAATCATTCCCTTTCTCAAACTCCCCACATAAATTCTTCGTTATCAGACGCTTCAAGTCTTTTACTTCAAGTTTTAAGTGAAAATATATTTGAACTACCTGAAATTCGAGATTTGATTGAAAAGGCAATCAATGATGAGCCGCCTTTGAATATTTCCGACGGCGGTGTAATTCGTCAAGGTTTCAATTCAGAGTTAGACAACCTGCGAGAAGTTTCGTCCAGGGCTAAACAAACGGTAGTAGCTTTTGAAGAACAGGAAAAACGTCGAACCGGAATTTTCGGGTTGAAAATAAAATTTAATAACGTATTCGGCTATTTTATTGAGATTTCAAAGGGGAATTTGGGGCGTGTTCCGCCAGATTATGAAAGAAGACAAACTTTAACAAACGCCGAAAGATTTTCGACACCGCAATTAAGAGAATGGGAGCAGAAAATTCTAGGCGCGGATCACCGTATTAAAGAATTGGAAATCGAGATTTTTCATCAAGTCCGAAGTGTGATTACAAATGAAACCAAATCCTTACAATCCACCGCGCGCGCACTGGCGACACTCGACGCACTGGCGAGCCTTGCCGAAACTTCTACGCGGCGCAATTACATCGCGCCGGTTTTACACGCCGGTGATGAAATTGAAATAAAGTCGGGCAGACATCCGATTGTCGAAGCGTTTTCGCCCGAAACTTTTATTCCGAACGATTTGAAAATGAACAATTCGACCGACCGCCTATTGATAATTACCGGTCCGAATATGGGCGGAAAATCGACGATTTTGCGGCAAGTTGCTTTGATTCAAATTCTCGCGCAAATTGGCTCGTTCGTACCGGCGACAGCGGCAAAACTTCCTGTTACAGACCGTATTTGGACAAGAGTCGGAGCATCGGACGATTTGGCGAGCGGGCGTTCGACTTTTATGGTCGAGATGACGGAAACGGCGACGATTCTGCACAATGCTACCCCGCGAAGTTTGATTTTACTGGACGAAATCGGTCGCGGAACTTCCACTTTTGACGGGCTTTCGATTGCCTGGGCAGTCGCCGAATATATCCATAACTCGCCGCAGCATTCGGCTAAAACTTTGTTTGCCACACATTATCACGAATTGACGGAACTGGCTGAAAAACTTCCCGGTGCTCAGAATTATCAGGTTTTAGCTACCGAAAAGGATGGTGATGTTGTTTTTCTACACAAACTTGAAAAAGGAAAGGCTTCAAAATCCTACGGCATTGCTGTCGCACAACTTGCCGGGCTTCCCGCTCAAACGATAGCCCGCGCCCGCGAAGTTTTATCAAAACTTGAACAATATGAACTAGCCGTCTTTTCCGAAAATAAAAAATCAACATTCCCTGATTCTTTGGAAACAACTTTTAGTAAGGCGTCAAAAAGTAAACTAGCATCACAATTTTCCCTTTTTTCGATTCCCAACGAATTCGTAATTGAAGAATTAAGAAAAATGAAACCAGAAAATCTGACTCCGGAAGAAGCCAAACAGTTTTTATCCGACCTGAAATCCAGAATTGTCTGAACCGAGCAAAAAATTTTAGAAATTATTGAAACTATATGTAGCGGTTATTTTTTAATGTATTACCCGAATTGTCTGTCCGCCAACACTTTATAAAGCACTTTAGCCTTGTTACAATCGGCTTTTGTTTATTATGTTAAAGCAACTATTATCTCTTCCCATCGAAAAAAAACTCGGTCAATTATTTTTTATAGGTCTTTCGGGTGATGAGATTAATGAACACTCCGTTTCTCTTCTGCGTGAAATTTCGCCAGGCGGGGTTTGTCTTTTTTCCCGCAATATAAAATCTACAAATCAAGTCATAAAATTTATTTCCGGTATTCGTGAAAATTTAGCAATCGAACCCATTTTAAGTCTTGACCAGGAAGGCGGAGTCGTTGACCGCCTGCGCCGAATCTTAACTCCGATGCCATCGGTAAGTTTGCTTAAAAACACGACTAATGCGAAAAAACTGGCGAAACTTACAGCAGAAATCGTTCGAATCCTAGGGTTTAACATGAACTTTGCGCCCGTTGTTGACATCCTTGACGAAAGCCGCGAGAAGTTTTCAAACGGTCTATACGCCCGCGCTTTCGGAAAAACAAAGGAACAAGTTATTGAACTGGCAGGCGCATATCTGAAAACCTTACAAGCCGGAGGTTGTTTTGGGTGTCTCAAACATTTTCCCGGACTCGGCGCAAGTGAAGTTGACTCTCACGAAAGTTTACCGGTTATTAATCTTTCCGAAAATGAATTTTATGACAACGATTTATTGCCTTTTAGGGAACTTATAAAAACCGGAGATGTTCGAGCAATTATGGTTGCCCATGCCGTTTTTCCGAACATTGACTTGCAGGAAACCGATTCGAGTGGCAAACTTTTACCGTCTTCTTTGAGTTATAATTTCGTCACAAAACTAGTGCGCGAACGAATGACTTTTGACGGTTTGGTCATAACTGATGACTTGGAAATGGGAGCAATTGTGAAAAATTACAGTATTAGCAAAGCCTGCAAAGCGGCAATTTTAGCGGGAGGAGATATGCTGGCAATTTGCGCTGATGCCGATGCTGTCCAACAGGGATATTACGGGGTTTTGGAAGCGGTCAAAAACAAGGAAATTTCCGAAAGCAGAATTGACGAATCGCTAACCCGAATCGCGCATCTAAAATCCTTGATGCTGCGACCTTTACCTTTTGATGCAGTGCGTTTGCAAATTCTTTCCGAAGAAGTTGCGCAATTAAATAAAAAATTAGATCAACCTTACGGAGGATAAATGTTTTTACGCCGAATTTTATTTGTTTTTATTACTGCTGCGGGCATTATATTTTCGTTTTCATGCCGTACCAGAAACAGCGATTTCGTCACAATCGCACTGTCCGATAAATTTTCCGCTTTAGATACTTTGACATCACAGGCTTCAGATGCGGCAGCCGATCGTATACGCAATTTGATTTTCAATTCATTGATAAAAAAGGATGAAAAGTTTGATTATGTCGGCGATTTGGCGGAGGAAATCAAAACTTCGGAAGACGGCAAAACAATAACTTTCGTCTTGCGCGACAACGTAAAATTTCACAACGGAAAAGCTTTTACTTCTGCCGATGTAAAATACACTTTCGACGAACTTTTCAAGAGCAATAGTTATAAATCGAATGCTTTTTTTGAAACTGTCGATAACAACAAAGTACCGCACATCATATCAATCGATGTGGTTGACCCGAAAACAATCAATTTCGCTTTAGCCCGCCCCGCACTGAAAAACCAGCTTTTATCAAATTTGGTAACTATACCGATTATTCCCGAAGGAACAGTTGCGCAACAAGCCAGTCAACCAATTGGTTCGGGACCGTTTAAGTTTATTATTTTTGACCAATCGCAAAATACGGTTGATTTTGAAGCAAATCCAGAATACTGGGAAGGCGCGCCAACGGTGCAAAAAATTCGCGTTAAAACCGTAACCGACGCCAGTTCTCTGCAAGCCGAATTGCAAAGCGGCGGCGTTGATATTGCTCCGCTTGCCAACAATCTGCCGCCCGATACACTTAAAACTTTGGGACAAAAGACAAACTTAAAAGTCGAACCATTCAAGGGTTCAAATATTGATTATTTGGGCTTCAACACACAATCTGCGCCGCTTGATAAAGTAAAAATTCGTCAGGCAATAGCTTACGGTGTTGACCGCGAAAAAATTATAAACGAATTATTGTTTGGTCAAGCGGTTATAGCTCATTCGATTTTACCGACAGAATCCTGGGCATACAACGCTGGAACTGAATATAGTTACAATCCGGCAAAAGCTAAACAACTTGTTCAGGAAGCGGGTTATAAAAATGAGCCGATAAAATTTAAGTTTTCTGTTGGAAACGCTGCCGTTAATCAATACGCGCAGGTTATACAAAACTCACTAAAAGAAATCGGACTAAACGTAGAAATCGAAACTTTGGAGCCAAATACTTTACGTCAGCAGCTTGCTCTCGGACAATTTCAAATGAACACCGGCAGATGGATCGGCGGAAACCAGGATCCGATTTTTTTGCGAGATTTATTTTCCACCGCAAAAATCCCGACCGCGAAAGGCGGCTGCTGTAACCGCAGTCGTTACAGCAATACCGAACTGGATAAAATTGTTGAAGAAGCCTTTAACACTACTGACCGCGAACAAGCCAAACAGCTTTATTTCAAAGCCCAGGAATTCACCAGTAATGATGTGCCGATGCTTCCGCTCTGGTATCCGGCAAATATGGTTGTCTCCAATAAACGTATCGGAAATATAAAAATCGGTGCAAGCGGCGATTGGAGTTTTGTGAAGGATATTACTGTCGAGGACAAATAAGTTTTTCATTTATCTGAGGGAAAATGATAAATTTTTCACAGACTTGACAAAACTTTTACAGTTTGTAGAATTACATTTTACGAATCGTGCGGGAATAGCTCAGTGGTAGAGCGCGACCTTGCCAAGGTCGAAGTCGCGAGTTCAAATCTCGTTTCCCGCTCCATTTTTTTTTAGAAGCGGCGCATTGGCAATTAATCAGCCGAACGCCGCTTTGAAATTTTTATCGTTTGATCTTTCATAAAGATTTCGGACTCTTGCCGAAGATTAATTTAAAATCCAAAATCACCAATCCGAATTCGTATTGGCGGCGTAGCCAAGTGGTAAGGCAGAGCTCTGCAAAAGCTTTATTCATCGGTTCAATTCCGATCGCCGCCTCCAAATTTTCCGTTATTTTTGTAAAAGGTATCCGGTAAATTTAAAGGTTGCAAATCCGTTGCCTCGCCGTTCGGTTCGTCAAACCTGATTGGAACAATAAACGGTTCGGGTTTTCCGTGTTCTTTTTCCAATTCTTTAAAAACCATTTTGCCTTTAATCGCACCTAAAAATTCAATCAACTCTTTTTCCGAAGCATTCTTTACACCCGCGAGCGAGCCGAAATTTTGCAGCAAACTCTGTCGTTCATTTTGCTTTAATGTAGGCAATATTTGGATGACTTCATAAAAATGCGCCATTTCGCGTTTTGTTCGATGAACATAATTTGCTAAGGAGTGCGCTTCGTCCCTTAGATTCAACAAAATTTGAAACGCTTCTGATGTCTTATTGAAATTTAAAATCTGACCACTTTCCGACAAAAAATGTGAAATTTCGTTGTGCTTGTGCGGCGGCTTTACGGCTGAAACGACCGTAAATTTTATATTATTTTGCTTTTGCAAAGATTTCAAAGCCGCTTGTAATTGTGATTTCCCGCCGTCTATCAAAATCAAATCCGGTAAATTTTCTTCTTTTATAAATCTGTTTTCTATTGTTTTTGACAGTGCTTCGATTTCGTTTTTAACATCGAGAAACCAAAATTCGTATTCTTCGGCGACAAACTTCCCCGCTGTCCAAACTGATTTTGCGCCGACAAAATCAGTTCCCGAAATATGCGCGACATCAAAGGCTTCAATACTGTTTGTTTTATTCGATAAATTAAATTCCAGTTCTAACTCGTTTTGAACGTTTTTTAAAGACCTTTTAGGTTTGATATTTTCCAGTTCATATTTATATTCGTTAAAACGCAGCGCTCTTTTGACCGTCTTTTTTTGATTGTTCTTTTTCAAGACAAGAATTTCGCATTGTTTACCGCCGCCGTCGCGCCGGTTAAATACTTTTTCGAGAAATTTTCGGTGCGGAAAATCGAACGGAACAAAAATTTTTGACGGCGCGTGAAATTGGTAAAACTGCCAGAGCAGTTGCGAAATAATCTCTTTTGGCGAGAAACCGATTTTGTTTTCATAAGTAAAAGTTCGCCTGCCGAGATTTTTTCTTTTTCTTTGAGTTACAAGATGCAATAAAAAACCCGAAGTAGTTTGTTTTATTTCATAAGTATCAACGGTGTCTTCCAACCAATAATTACGAACTTTGTCATTTACAAACTCGCTTATAGTTTGCGAAAAATCCCGCCATTTCGCTGCCCTTTCAAAATCTAACTCATCCGAAGCAAGTCGAATCTTTTCTAAAAGTTTTAAGTTTAATTTATCTTGTTTTTTTTGCAGGAAAAGTTTCAGCAACTTTATTACTTCTAAATAATTTTCTTTATCGCACAAATTATCAACGCACGGCGCAACGCATCTTTTTCGGTAAAATTCCGGGCAAGGAACGGCGAAACTGCCGTCAATCGGAATATCGCACCCGCGCAGACGAAACATTCGATTGATAAATCCGAGCAAAAAACGAACTCCGGTTTCGGGTAAAAACGCGCCGAAATATTCCGCTTCGTCATCTTCAATTCGACGCGTTACCAAAAGCCGCGGAAAATCCTCTCTGGTTATTTTCAAATGCGGGTAAAGATTTTGTTGGTCGAAAGAGAAATTGCAGAGCGGATTTTTGCGGCGTATTATCTGAGCATAAAGTTTTATAAAATCTTTGTTGGAACCGTCTGTCGTCTCAATATACGTTGTTTGCGATTTCAAAAAATCATTTTTTGCCAATGTTTTTTCGACTTCACTTTTTATGTTTTCCGCAACGCCGACGAATAAACTTTGTCCTGTTTTGTTTGAAAGATTGAAAACACCTTCATTTTTAGACAGTTCGTCAGTTTGGTCAAAAATCTCGAAATTCATTTTCCGTTTCCTTCCAAACTTTCCAGAAGTGCGTGAATCGTTTCAAGGGAATCGGCTTCTTCAATTTTTTTGTCGTCGCGCCAACGCAAAATTCTCGGAAAACGAACGGCAACGCCGGATTTATGACGATTGGATTTTTGAATTGCTTCAAAGGCGAGTTCAAAAACTAGTTGCGGCACGATGCTGCGGACGGGACCGAAAGTTTCCTTCGTGTTTTCGCGTACAAATCTGTCCACTTTGCGAATTTCAGCATCAGTCAAACCCGAATAAGCCTTAGCGAACGGAACGAGTTCGCCGCCAGACCAGACGGCGAACGTGTAATCGGTGAACAAACCGGAACGTTTTCCTGTTCCCTTTTGCGCATAGAGTAAAACAGCGTCAACTGTCAAAGGGTCGATTTTCCATTTCCACCAATCGCCGCGTACACGCCCGACGCGATAAGGCGACGCGAGTTTTTTGAGCATAAAACCTTCGACTTTCAGCAAGCGGCTTTGTTCTCTTTTTTCCTGCAAATCTTCCCAACTATCTGCTTTGACAGATTCGGTCAGGCGAAAAACATTTTTCGCAGGCTCGTCCAGAGTTTTTACAACTTTTTCGAGAGTTTTTCGTCTTTGTGAAAAAGTTTCGCCGCGTAAATCTTTGTCCTGAAACTCCAGTAAATCATAGGTTTGAACAATTACTGGAACTTCCGCCAGCAGCTTTGCCGACAGGTTTTTTCTCCCGATGCGTTTCTGCAATTCCGTGAATGGCTGAACCGCATTATCCAGCCAGGGCAATATTTCTCCGTCTAAAACCGTCCCGTTTGGCAAAAATTCGGCGGCACGCGCAATTTCGGGAAAGCGTTCGGTTATTAAATCTTCGCCGCGTGACCAAACAAAAACCTGATTTTCGCGCTTTATTACCTGAGCGCGAATGCCATCCCATTTCCATTCGGCTTGCCATTCGTTGATGTTGCCGAGTTTTTCGAGCGGAAAATCAATCTGATGAGCCAGATAAAAGGGAAAAGGGCGCGCGATCGGTCTTTCTGCCTCGTTTACCTCACTGTTGATAACTGTTTGGTAAAACTCCGCAGTTGGTTCCCAGGCACCCATTAATCTCATTGCAATAATATCGGTAGGCTGTCCGCACAATTGCGACAAAGCACGCGTTACAAGAAGCTGCGAAACGCCGACGCGAAAGCTCCCCGAAATCATCTTGTTATAAACCAGCCGCTGGGCATAATTCATTTTTTGCCAGGTTGAAATAACTTCTTCGTATTGATTTGATTCGTCTGAAGCACGCAACGGTAACAGCCTTTTTTCAACTAAAATGTGCAGCGGCGTTTCGTCAACGGTTGCGTTATTCGGTAAAAGAAGCGCTATTGTTTCCGATCCGTCGCCGACCGTATCGCGCGATTCTTCATAAAGCCATTCGGGAATTCCAGACAATTCTATCGCCCAATCACGCAATTTTTTTGAAGGTACAATCTGGCGCGGTTTTCTGCCCGACAAAAAATATAAAGCCCACGCAGCGTCGTTTGGCGCGGCACGTTTGAAATAAAATTTCAGTGCCTCCACTTTTTCGTTAGTTTTGTTTGTCTGTTCGAGTTCTGTGTAAAGTTCGGTGAATAATTTCATTAGATTAAAACCGGGCACAAAATTTTATTGCAATTCCTTTTCTACAAATTCATCTTTTAGAACATCTTCCAGTTCGTCGTCTCCAAAATAATTTATCTTCAAAGGTTCGGCATTCACACCGTTTTCATTTAGCCAGCGCACAAGTTCCGATATAAAACCGTGCGTTACAAAAACCTTTTCGGCGCGTGTTTCTCTAATTGCGGTTTGAAGTTCCGTCCAATCTGCGTGGTCGGACAAAACGAAACCTCTGTCAACCGCTTTTCTTCGACGTGCGCCGCGCACAACCATCCAGCCCGAAGCAAACGCCGTCGAATGACTGCCGAAACGCTTGAGCCAAGCCGAACCTGCAGACGAAGGCGTGGCGACAATCAGCGAGCCGATGAAATCTTTTTTATTTTTAACCGCACCGACGTATTTTGTTTCCGGCAAATCAACTTTGCTTTGCCGATAAGCGTCGTTTAATCTTTCAACCGCGCCGTGTGTAAAAATTTTCCCGATGCTCCGGTCAATGCCGTTTAATATGCGCTGCGATTTACCGAGCGCGTAGGCGAAAATCACCGCAGCCTTTCCGCATTCACGATTGTGTCGCCACCATTGGTTTATTTGTTCGAAAATCTGCTCAGTCGGGGTCCAGCGATAAATCGGCAATCCAAAGGTCGCTTCGGAGATAAATTTATGACAACGAACCGATTCAAACGGCGCGCACGTCGCATCGGGCGTCAATTTATAATCGCCGGATATAACCCAAACTTCGCCTTTGTATTCAACTCGAACCTGCGCCGAGCCGAGAACGTGTCCCGCCGGATGAAAAGAAACTTTTACCCCTTTAATATTTTGAACTTCACCGTAACTACTCGTTGAAATCTTTGCTTCGTCGCCGAGCCGTATGCGCGAAAGTCGTTCGCCTTCTTTTGGTACGAGATAGTTTTGATTTCCCCGATATGTGTGGTCAGCGTGGGCGTGCGTTAAAATTGCCTTTTTGACCGGCAGCCACGGGTCGATAAAAAAATCACCGTGTTCGCAATATAATCCTTTTTTTGTTAATTCTATTAGAGGTTTTTCCTTTTCCATCATTCAATTTTATCTTAAAAGAAATTATTTTAAATTGTAATTTAAAAAAGTCAGAAATGGTTTTTCTTTTACTTTCAGACTTAAAAGTTTATGATATTAAATAAATGCAAAATCGAAATCATGTGTTTTTCTTTTTTCCCAAAATCAAATTCTTCCCCTTTGAGATTTTCCATCGATGAACTTTTTTCCAGCTTTCTTTGAAACGAAAACCGAAATGCCGGAGATTATTAATTATATTTTTGTTTTCGTTTTCGGTGCATTGGTTGGAAGTTTTTTAAACGTCGTTATTTACCGCGTTCCAAACGGAGAATCAATTATTTTTCCCACTTCAGCTTGCCCCAAATGTAAAAATCCAATTAAATTTTATGATAATATTCCGATTCTTAGCTGGTTTATCTTAGGCGGAAACTGCCGTCACTGTAATGAGAAAATTTCTCAGCGTTATCCATCTGTCGAATTTTTTACTGCTTTAATTTTTATTCTCGTTTTTAGGCAGATCGGTTTTAACGCTTTTCTACCCGTTTGTTTGGTTTTTGCCGCTTCGATTATTACCCTGATGTTCATTGACGCTGAACATATGATTTTGCCAAATCTTATAACTTATCCGTTACTCGTTTTTGCTTTAGTTGTCAGGTTAATTTTTCCTCTATTTTCAGGCGTAGAAATTTTTTCCGATTTAAAAACATTTCCCTTAAATCAATTAGATGACTCACCAATTTGGCTAGTTTCTCTGGTCGGAGCGGTTTTGGGCGCATTGGTTGGCGGCGGTTTTCTGTGGCTGGTCGGCGGAATTTGGAAACGTTTGCGGGGAGTAGAAGCGATGGGTTTAGGTGATGTAAAAATGATGTTCGCCGTCGGCGTGCTTCTCGGCTGGCGACTGGCGATTCTGACAATTTTTCTCGGTGCGTTTTCCGGCGCAGTCTTTGGGATTTTTATTATTGCCAAACAAAAAAATAAAGATTTGCAAACTCAAATTCCATTTGGAACTTTTCTAGGTACGGGAGCAATTCTCTCACTTTTATTCGGTGAACAAATGATTAAATGGTATTTCGACACTTTTTTTCCGCGTTAAAAAACTCAACCGACTTTTACCGCGGTTTCCATACAATTTGCCGAGCAGTAAAAAACTTTTGAACGCAGATTTAAGGCTTTTGTTTGCGGTATCCAAGTTCCGCACCTGGCGCATCTGACAAGCGGAACTTCTTTTGAATTTGCCTTTTGTTCAATTCGCTTCTCGTCAGTTTGACTCATTTGGCGCATTTTTGTAAACATACGCCAGAGATAAATTCCGGTTTGAATTTGGCGTCGGAATCTGGTGGCAATTAATACACCGGCAATTCCAACCAGAAGTAACAAAATCAGCCATTTCATTGTTTTTGTAAAATTTCTTCGTCTTGAACGGGCAGCGAATTTTGGGAGCTGAAAATTTGATTATTCGGATTTATATCCTTTAATCTCGCCCAATATTTTTTCGCTTCCTCTTTTTTGTTTTGACTTAAAAGTGCTTGAGTCATTACTTGCAAGGTTTTTTCGTCTTTCGGATTTTGCTGTAAAGATTTTTGAAATTCGACTATTGCCCGTTCGGTTTCCGGCGGATTTGATAAATAAAAGGTTAAGCCCAAATCGGTCAACACGTTTTCATCATTCGGTTTTTGTTTCAGTGCTTCTTCATAAAAGACTCGTGCCTTTTGAAAATTGTCGTTATTCTTTCCGAAATATCCGATATCGAAATTTATATTACCCATCGCAACCAATGCCTCGTAATCTTTGGGATTTTTTTCGTAAACACGGTTTAGTAGGCGTGAAACTTCCGCCAGAAGCTCGACGTTTTGCTTCATCGAAGCATAATTATACAAAGCTAAACCGAGATTTTTTTGAAAAGAAATGTTTGTCGGATTTTGGTCGGCTTCAATGATTTTTCGCTTGATTTCTTCATCACTCAAAGAAAGTTCTACTTGCTGTTGATTTGTTTCGTTTTGAGTATTTTTTAAATTTTCATTTTCTGCACGAAGCGCGTTCATCTCATATCGGTTAAGCGAATTTGCAACCAGAAAGCCCCCGATAAAACTCACTAAAATTGCGAAAATGGATAACCAAAAAACTTTTTTGTTCATTCAAGACGAATTTTACCAAAACGGCTTTTAAAAAGCGATGAGCGTTGTTTTTCAAATTTACAACGCTCGAGAATCTTCGATTTTTCAAATACTTACTCTTTATCTTTGTCGCTATCTTTGCTCGCCACATACGGCAAATCTTCGGTGCGGCGGCGCGGCATCGGGTCTGTCAGACGTCGACGCGGAACAGCAGCAGCGTTTCTGCGGTCAACACTGCCAGCCGGCAGAGCTTTGCCGTGAACGGCTTCAACCAAAATGCGCGTAATTTCTTGCGACAAAGTTCGATGTTCTGAAGCGGCGCGGCGGCGCAGGGATTCCTTTAATTCGTTTGGAACATAAGCTCCGATAAAAACTCCTTTTCGGTTTGCCATAAAAATTTATTTGTTCCTCCAAATTTTATAAATAATTATAAAACCAAGCATACCGGAACAATTCTATAAGCCGAATTTTGTAGCTTTGCATCATTTCAAAGCGGCAATCATTCATCTAGATTGTTCGTTACCGAACAATTCGAGCGACCTACCCGGAAACATGAGTCCGCAAATAGCGGACAGCCTGAGCGGGCAACTCAATTTGTGTTTCCCTATTTGGTCTTGCACCGCGAGGAGTTTGCCTAGCCGCGCTTGTTACCAAACGCGCTGGTGCGCTCTTACTTTAAGTTGTTATAATAAATAACAACCGCACCGTTTCACCCATAACCACAAGGTTTCAAATCATAAATTCCAGAGATCTGAAATCTTAAATCTAAAACCTGCGCGTGGCTGGTCTGTTCTCTGTTGCACTTGTCATCGTTTGATTTGTCGTCAAACGCCCGGATGTTATCCGGCTCGCTGCCCTACGGTGTTCGGACTTTCCTCTTTTATTTATAAATTTAAAAGCGACTGCCTGATTTGCTCCCGTTTGCCTGGCTTGATTATATTAACAATAAGTTTTGAAAAATTACAATTTGTTTTGCAAATTTTAAAATGTTCGATTATATCTTTTAAGTTTTCTCTTGTTTATAATTTTTATTACTTCAATTGTGTTTCCCGCTTTTGAAATCGGTTATGGTTATTTTTTTCTTTTATGACATTAGCACCAAATTATGTCTTAATGACTAAAAGTTTTCTCAGCTTTCAGCTTTTCCTTGGCGGCAGAATATCGGAAGAAAAAAGATGAGACCATTTTTCTACAAAATAATTTCTGACCATATCTTCAACTTCATCGGCTGTTTTACATTTTTCAATTGTTTTGACTATCTCCTGCGTTTCTTCAAAAGCAATGCCTGACACGATTTTACGCACGCGCAAAATAGAATTTACGTTCATACTCAAAACCGTCGCGCCGAGACCGATTAAAATTGGCGCGTAAAAAGGCGAACCAGCCATTTCACCGCAAACAGTCGCCGGAATATCATTATTTTCCGCTGCTGTTAGAACCGTTTTTATCGCCCGGATAATTGCCGGATGAAGAGTCCGAAACCAATCGGCAACCGCCGGATTATCACGATCAACTGCTAGAATATACTGTACTAAATCGTTCGTTCCGAGACTCAGAAAATCAACTTCCCGTGCGATATCGTCAGCAGTAAAAACCGCCGCCGGTACTTCTATCATTGCGCCTAAAAGCGGATTTCCAGATTTGATTTTTCGCTCTTGCAAATTTTCTTTTTCTTCCTGCAAAATTTTTTTTGCCAAAATTATTTCGGAAACATCGGAAATCATCGGTAATACTATGGCAATTTTGTTTCCCGCAGAGGCTTGCAATAAAGCTCTTAATTGAATGCGAAATTGTTCAGTGAGCGACAAGCTAAGTCGAATTCCGCGCAATCCAAGCGCGGGATTTTGTTCTTTTTCCGAATGCTCGCCTGTCAAATGCTCGACGCTCAGATCAAACGTCCGAATTTGAACCGCTTCTTCTGCGACAAGGCGTGCAATCTTTTGATAAGCATTTATTTGCTCCTTTTCGGAAGGAAAATCTTTGTATTGATTAAACAAAAATTCAGAGCGATACAAGCCGATGCCGCGCGCGCCCACACGTTCTGCTTTTAAGAAATTTTGGGGCGAATCAACATTGGCGCGGATAATTATTTCCCGTCCGTCAAGAGTTTTTAGTTTTCCACCGGTGGTTTTTAAACTTTCTACTTTAACGCTCTTAAATTTTTTGGCGGCAATTTTATATTCGCGCAGATTCATTTCCGTTGGATACAAAATTATTTTTCCGTTGTATCCGTCGACGATAACTTCATCACCGGTTTCGATTTGCTGCAAAACGCCGTCTATGCCGGTAACCGCAGGCAAATTCATTTCTCGCGCCAGAATAAATGTATGCGAAGTCCAGCCGCCTCTTTCGGTAATAATCGCTTTTGGGCTGCTTTCGGATAATTCGATCAGGGACGAAGGTTTTATGTCTTTTGCCACGATAACTGCATTTTTATGAAGCAGAAAATCAGGTTTTTCGCCGCCGAGAACCTTTAATAAGCGATCTGAAACGTCTTCCAAATCAATATAACGCTCGCGTAGATGTGTGCTTGTAATGGATTTATAATCAGCGATGTAAGTTTCGGTTACGACTTTCACAGCCCATTCGGCATTAACTTTTCTCAGCCGAATTTTGTCTGCGATCTTTTTTGATAGAGATTTGTCATCAAGTATTAAAAGGTGCGCGTCGAGGATACTTGTTTTATTTGTTCGGGTGCTTTCGGTTGTTTGCGATGCAATTTTTTTAATTTGTCGTTTTGCCAGACTAACGGCGATACGAAATCGCTGCAATTCGCCCTCAATTTGGTTTTCCATTAAATCAATACAATAATATTGTCTCTTCTGTCCGTACAACCAGGCAACCTTTCCGATTGCAACTCCCCTTGAAACCGCTTGACCAAAAAGTTCCGTTTCAACATTTTTTCTTTTTAGTGGCGAATCTTGGCGGGTTGTTTCATCATAAACATTCATTTTCGTCATAACGCGGGAAAAATTAAACTGATAATTATTCTCAAAAAAAATAAAATCTTCACATGTCTATTTTAAAACCGCTGCTGCCGCTTTGCGATGGGAAAAACGGTTTCAAAAGACCGGCAAAAGCGCGTAGATTACGGGTTTGAATAAGAAGTTCGCCGGGACCTGAAAATTCTGCAACCAATCCTTCGCCGCTTAAAAAACTTCGGAAAAATCCACTTTTTGCTGCCTTTCGCAACTCATAGGGCATTTGTCCTTCCCAAGCGACTAGATGTCCCGTATCAACAACATATCGCTCGCCGGCGCGCAGAGTTTTCCGATGAATCGCACCGAAGGAAGAGACAAGCAGCAGACCGCTTCCGTTTACCTGCAAAAGAAATAAGCCTTCGCCGCCGAGCCAGGATTTTGCGCCGCCGAATCTAGTTTCAACCTGCAAGTTGGTGTCCCCTGCCAAATACGAACTCGACTGCACCATAAATGTCTGGTTATTCATCTCAATTCCGGCAACATCACCAGGCGCCCCCGGCGCAAGCGTAACTTCGCCTGCGCCGCCTCGTGACGTAAATGTCGAAACGAAAGCCGATTCACCGCCGACTGCACGCTTAAACGCGCCGAAAACTCCGCCTTTTAATTCAGAGTGTAAATCAACGTTGGCAGACATTGAAACCATTGCGCCGGCTTCGGCGGAAATCGATTGTTCAGCCTGTAAATTTACCACTGCTAAAGCGAATGAGCCTTCGTGCTGGATTTCCCACGAATAGCCGCGCCCTTGCCCGCGCCCGTCATCGTCAAACCGAAATGCTCCACCGAGATTTTGCGATTGTTGATTTTGGTGTTTTATTTGTTGACCCTGCTGCTGATTCGATTGCTGACCAAACGATTGCGGCTGTTGGATGAAGTGTGGTGATGAGTTCTGCAATTGAAAACCGCACGAGCCGCAAAATCTTGCATCGGGCAAAAGATCCGAGTTGCATTTCGGACAATTCATAAAACGATTCCTTTAGATTTTTCGATTATAATTTGGCAGGCTTCTTCGGCTGTTTCGGTAAAATTTAGAAATGAAACGTCATCATCGCTGACAACCAGATTTTCCTGCCAACATTCGACGACAGGTTTCCAACAATCGCCCAAAAGAACAAGCGGACGCTTTTCTATAACGCCTGTTACCAGTTTGTTCCAGACAAGCGAAATTTCCGTAACAGTCCCCATTCCGCCGCGAAGGGCGATAAAACCTACGGAACGCACAATTAAATTTTGCAGACGTTCATAAAAATGATTGGTCGCCACCTTGTCCGTCAAATAGCGATTCGGTTCGGATTTAAATTGATTCATCACAATTCCGAAAACTCTTCCGCCTTTTTCGTGCGCTCCCAGTGATGCGGCTTCCATCACGCCGAGATAACCGCCGGTGCAAATTGTGAAACCGGAATCGGCAAGCCGCGCTCCGACTTCTTTTGCCTGTTTGTATTCCGCCGAGTCTTTACCGCAGCGCGAGCCTCCGAAAATTGTAACGAATTTATCTTGTGTTGTTTCAATCACGTTTTTTCTATGGTTCAGAGTTTATAAAAAGTCTTGTTTTTGCATTATAATCCGACGTTTTTTCAAAACAAAATGCTTATGCTTCGTTTATACCGTTTTTGGCAGATAAATTACCAGCCTCAAGAATGGCACGATCGGTGTTCGTAAAAAACAGAATAATCATTCCGGCGACAAAAAAAACAATTAAAGCTAAAATAGCCGGACGATACGAATTGGTCAATTGAGCTACTAGACCGAAAACTACCGGACCGATCCAGGACGTTCCGCGCTCCGAGATTTCATAAATACCAAAATATGCTGACTCTCGCCCCGCCGGAATCATCTTCGAAAATAATGAACGCGACAGAGCCTGTGAACCGCCCAACACAAAACCGATAACGCCGCTCATAAAATAGGCTTGGGTTAAAGTTTGCAGAAAACCGTAAGCGTAAACCACAACCGCCGACCAAATCAATAAAGAAATGATAATTGCAATTTTGGTATTGGTAAAATGGGCGATACGCTCGAACGCCAACGCACCGAACAGTCCGACAATCTGCGCAATCAGAAAAGCGATAATGAGAACTGAATTATCTGTCTCCAGATTTTTTGCGCGAAAAAGTTCCTGCGAAATAAAAATCGAAGAACTTGTTATCACCGTTTGAATACCGTCGTTATATAAAAGATAGGCGATTAAAAACAAGAGTGTTTGTTTGAGTTTGAAAAGCTCTCGGAAAGTGTCGCCGAGTTCGCGCAAACCCATCGCAATGTGGTTTTTTCCGGCGGAAACGGCGCGCAAAGGCTGACGTTTTTTTAATAAGGCGAAAGTTATCAATGCAAATCCGCCCCACCAGATTCCGGCTGTCAGAAGACAAATTCGGACGGCGAGACCGGTTGATAATCCTAACGTTTCGGCATATTTCAACAAAAGCAAATTGGCGAATAACACCAAACTTCCGCTGGTATAACCGGCGGCAAATCCCCAACTTGAAATTTTATCGCGCTTATCTTTCGTTGTAATATCGGGCAAAAAAGAATTGTAAAAAACCATCGATGCGCCCGCGCCTAAATTAGCTACGATAAAAAGAGCGCAACCGAGCAGATACAAATTCCCTTCGACAAAAAACAACAGACAGCTTGCCAAAACCCCTAGATAGCAGAAAACCGCCATAAAGGTTTTTTTCAAATTCGTATAATCGGCAATCGCACCCAAAACAGGCAAAAAGAAAATTTGTATAAAAACAGAAAACCCGACCGAATACGGAAAAAGCGATTTTGCGGTTACTTCAAAAAAACCCAAACTAAAAACAACACCGTTGTCCCCGACGGATTGCTGCGCCAAAGCGGTCAAATATTGTCCGATAAGAACGCCGACGATAGTCGTAAAAAAAACGGAATTTGCCCAATCATACGCGAGCCAACCGAAAATTTCCCGACGATCATTTTTTTGCGATTTCGATTTTTCCATTTTATTTGCGCGCTTAAATTTGCGGGCTGATAATTCCCTGCCAGAGAAGAATTAAAATAGTTGCGCCCAAAATCAGACGATAGACTATAAAAACGGCGGTCGAGTTTTTTCTTAAAAAAGCGAGTAGGAACCAGATCGAGAGATACCCGGCGATGGCAGCGACGATTGTGCCGACAAACAAAGGCATAAAACTTTCGGGCGGAATTCCGCCTTCCAGAGCTTGTTTGAGTTCCAGTAAACCGCTTGCAGTGATTGCGGGAATCGAGAGCAGAAACGAAAATCTTGCGGCAGCTTCGCGTTTTTGTCCTACAAGGAGTCCGCCCATAATTGTCGAACCCGAACGACTGGCGCCCGGAATCAATGCTAAAACCTGCGCTAAACCAACAACGACCGCATCAACTATTCCGAAATCTCTGATTTCCCTGCGCTTTGACCCGACTATTTCGGCAATAGCAAGCAAAACTGCTATTAAAATAAGCATTGCTCCGATTAACCAGAGATTTTTTGTCGCCTCGCCTTCGATGACTTTTTTGAACACAAGACCAATGACTCCAATCGGTATTGAGCCTATAATGACCAGCCAACCGAGCCACGCTTCTTCGGAGAGCCACATCGGACGAATGCCATGAGTGCCGGAAAAATTTCTGCGTTTTCTGGTTAAAAAAGCCCAGTGGTCACGAACAAAAGCAGCCGAGATATTAAAAATATCGGCTGCAAAATAAACAAAAACTGCCAGTAAAGTGCCAAGCTGCAAAACGGCAATTGTCGCTGTAAGCTGTTCCGGTTGTCCTTCATAAAGATGGGTAAGACGGCTGGCGATAACAAGATGCGCGGTCGAGCTAATCGGTATAAATTCACTTAATCCTTGAACGATGCCAAGTATAATCGCTTGTAAAAGATTCATTTGTTATCGGTCGGAGGTCAACGCTTTGATAAAATGCAGAAACCTTGAAACACGACATATTTTCCGCATTATAAGCTGCTAACCAATTTATGTTTGGGATTAATTTAGAATAACAACTTTTGGATTTTACAGGCTTTACCGTGAAAAGGCTACCGATTTATTCTCTAAACCGCGCGCCTCCGGCGATTTTGTCGTAAAGCGAAGCGGGGAAAAACTTTCCGGCGCGAACAACTGCTGCGAGTTGCCAGGGAAAGGCAGCGAACTTCTTACGCTTTTCGATTGCGTTGAGAAAATGCGGGATTGAGTCTTCAAGCTCCATCAAAAAAGGCATTTGAGCTTCGCGTCCTGAAGTCAAAGGTGTTTTGATAAAACCGGGCTGTATAATTGTAACTGAAACGCCTTTATGTTGAACGTCAAGCCGGACACTTTCAAAAAACGCTGTCATTCCGGCTTTCGATGCGCAATAGGCGGCGGATTTCGGTAAGCCGCGAAAGCCCGCAAGACTTGAAATTGCAACCAGTTGACCGCTTTCCCGTTCGAGCATTTGCGGCAAAATCGCCGCAACCGTATTTACCGCGCCGATTAAATTTGTGTTGATAACTTTTGTAACGGCTTCAGCATCGAGATTTCTTGTTTCTTTGTTGTTGCCGCCAATTCCCGCGTTTGCAATCAAAACATCTATTTTGCCGAATTCATTTCTCAAACTTTGCGCAGCTTCGGTAACCGCTTTAGCGTCTGTAATATCAACCGTGAAGCTTCTTGCCAATCCGCCGTTTTGTTCGATTTTAACGGATATTCCTTGAAGCAGTTCTGCACGTCGCGCCAGCAATCCCAGAGTCGCGCCGCGCTTTGCAATTTCTAAGGCTAATGCTGTGCCGATGCCGCTCGACGCGCCCGTCAGAAAAACAACTTTATCTTTCCAAAACATTTTTCTTGCCAATTATCGATAAACAAAAACTAAAATTTATTTACTTCTAACAAACTTCTTCAATGTATTCACCCAAAACTTTTAATGCTTTTGCCAAATTTTCCTGCCTTACCAAAATGTGGTCGCGCGAAAATGCGGAAATCGCGCCGATGGAAATTTCAGCTTCGGCTAAGATACGTGAAATTTCAGCGAAGAAACCGACACTGTTCCAATCAAGTTCAATATCAAATGACAAAAATCGAAAATTTCCCTGTGTTTTTGCGTCTCGGACGGTGTGCCTAATCGTTTCGTAATCAACTTCGTCGAGCAGGAGCGTAACTTCCCATCTGTCAGACAAAATCATAAAGGGTGCGCTCATCCGTGGTGAAAGTTCGGGATTTTCGAGAAGTTTCAGCCAATCTGTACGCCGTAAAGAAAGAAGAAAAAACGTTTCCGGCGCGACTTCGACCCGTGTCTTTCTTAGAGTTTCAAGAACATTCATTTAAGCTTCAACAATTGTCGGAAAAATAACGGGTTTGGTGCCAGTTTCTTTTTGTAAAATTTTTTTTAGCTGGATACGCAGATTTTCTTTGGCAAAATTTTTATCGACGAATTCTTCGCGCTTCATACCGTTTACAACATCGGCAATCGCTTCGCGTAAATTTTGCAAATCGCCGTTGAGCGGGCCAATTCCGGCAACGCCTTGGACAGTAACTTGCGGCTCGTTTTTTAATTTTTTCGTTTCTTTGTCAATCGTTACAACCAGGGAAACTATGCCGCCGTAAGCCAGTTTTTTACGCTCGCGGATGATATCGTATTCAATTTCTCCCGAACCTTCTTCGTCAATAAACGTTTTTTCCAGTTCGTTGTGTGCGATGATGCCTGCTCGATTTTCATCGAGTTCCAAAATGTCGCCGTTTTCAATCAGGATAATGTTCTCGTCCGTGTAACCTTCAATGTGATTTTTGATAAACTCCTTTTGACGGAAAAGCATACGATATTCACCGTGAATCGGAATGACGAATTTCGGGCGTGCCGTTTCGGTCATAATGCGAATATCTTCCTGCGAAGCGTGTCCTGAAACGTGAATCAGACGACGTTTTTCCTCGATAATATTTGCGCCGCGTTTGTAGATATGCCCGATCATACGCGAGATTCCCTTTTCGTTTCCGGGAATAATTCTGGCTGAAAGTAAAACCGTATCGCCTTTTTCGATCTGCATTCCTTTGTAGCTACCACCCGCCATATTTGCCAGAACCGCGCGCGTTTCACCTTGCGAACCGGTTACGAGATAGACGATTTGGTCGTCATCGAGAGAGCGTGATTCGCCCAAACCAATTAATGTATTATGAGGAATATCGAGAAGACCTTGTTCGGTAGCAAGCTCTACGTTTTTTAGCATCGAACGACCGAGAACGCAAACTTTTCTGTCAAAAGCGTGCGCCACATCGAAAACAACCTGAAGGCGGTGCAGCGACGAAGAAAACGAGCCGACAATAATTCTGCCCGGCGCTTGGGAGAAAATTTCTTCAAAAGCCGGAATCACGTCTTTTTCCGAAGGCGTTCTGCCTGCGACAGTTGCGTTGGTCGAATCCGAAAGCAGCGCCAAAACGCCCGCGTCTCCGTACTTGGCAAGCGTTTTCAAATCATACGGCTTACCGATAACAGGCGTGTCATCAATCTTATAATCGCCCGTGTGAATCAAAGTTCCAACCGGTGTTGTTATCGCCAGCGAAAAACATTCGACAAGAGAATGCGTCGCGTGTATAAATTCTATTTTGAAATTTCCGATTTCTATAACGTCATTTGCTCGAACTCGGTGCAGCAGAACTTCGTCGAGCAAATTATGCTCGTCAAGTCGTTTTTCCGCCAGCGCCAACGTAAAACGCGAGCCATAAATCGGTATGTTGAATTTTTTCAAAAAATACGGCAGCGCACCGATGTGGTCTTCGTGTCCGTGAGTCAAAATTAAAGCCGTCAAATCGCCGCGATAATCTTCAAAAAAGTCAAAATTTGGAATCGAAATATCGACTCCGTAAGGTGCTTCTTCGGGAAAACCCATTCCCGCATCTACTATAATCATCTCGTCGCCGCAGCGAATGCCCATACAATTCATTCCAAATTCGCCGATACCGCCGAGCGGAATGATTTCTAATTTACTCACTAATTTATAGTTCCTTCGATAATTTATTTAATCTTTTTGCGAAATTTTTTATTGTAACAGAATTTCAGTTATCGCCGCAATTATGAAGTTTCTCGATTAAATTTATCCATTCATTCAAGGTTAAGGTTTCGGCACGGCGTTTTGAATCAATCCGGCAATTTTCCAAAAGGTTTTCAATATTGCCTATTTTTTCTTTTAAATTTGGCTGAGCATTTCTCAAATTATTCAAAATAGTTTTTCTCTTTTGGGTAAATCCCGCGCTCAACAATTCACGAAATAAATCTTCTTTTTCAACATCAATTTTACACACCTCTTTGGTTATCAGACGCATAACGGCGCTTTGCACTTTTGGCGAAGGCTGAAATGCATTGGGCGGAACATCGAAAAGTTTTTCCGTATTCAAATATGCTTCGACTAAAAGGGTTAAAAATCCGCGCTCACTGTTTCCGGGTTTTGCAGTAATTCGATCGACAACTTCGCGTTGAAACATCAAAATCATCCAGGAGAAAATGCCGCGTTGCCGGATGAGTTTTTGCAAAATGGCGGTTGAAATATAGTAAGGAAGATTTGCGACGAGTTTTGCCTTTTTCGGATTTGGGAAATCCGATTTTGGATTGTTTAATAATTCTGCAAAATCAACTTTCAGAGCGTCTTGTTCAATTAATCGAAAATTTTCGTATTCGCCGAAATTTCCACGAAGAAGCGGAATCAAATCGCGGTCGAGTTCGATTGCGATAATTTTTGCGCCGCTTTCAATTAACTTTTCCGTAAGTGCGCCGCGACCAGCGCCAATTTCTATTATTGTTTCATCCTTTCGCGGATTGAGCGCGGCAACAATTTTTTCGATATAATTTTGGTCAACTAGAAAATTCTGTCCGAAAGACTTTTTCGCAAAAGGCTTTTGAATTGCGGGTTTTGGATTGCCGATTTTGGATTTATTCATCTCGGGTAGCCCGTAATTTCCACATCCGCGCCATGAGGTTTTATTTCAACATCTTGTAAACGCATTGCATTTGCTAAAAGGGTCGCGCCCTGCCCGCCAATTGCAGGCGGAGCATTTAATCCGCCAATGATTATAGGCGCGATAAAAAACGAAACTTTGTCAATCAGTTTTGCGTCGTAAAACGCGCCTGCAACTGTGGTTCCGCCTTCGACGATAACGCTTTGCAAATCGCGTCGTCCGAGTTCACGCAAAACGCCTTGCAGATTTCTTCCGCCTTCGGCAATTTGCATGACTTCAACGCCTTCATTGCACAAATCTTTGATTTTTCCCATATCTTCGGAATCAGTAAATACGATTGTAGGAAATTCCTTCGCCGTTAAAACAAGTTGCGAATTTAAAGAAATACGCAGCGAATTGTCCAAAACAACACGGACGAGTTTGCGGCGGCGAGTTTTTTCGCTTCTGTCGGTCAGGCTTGGATTATCAACGACGACAGTGTTTGCTCCGACTAAAATTGCGTCGTATTCGCGGCGCAGCTCGTGAGATTTTTTCAGAGATTCATCGCCCGTAATCCAGCGCGAATCACCAGTGCGCGTGGCAATTCGTCCGTCTAAAGAAATCGCCATTTTCAAATGCACAAACGCTCTGCCGGTTTTGTGCCAGTGAATATATTTTTCGTTTTGCTTTTCGGCTTCTTCTTTTAAGATTCCGGTTACAACTTCGATTCCGTTGTGTCGCAAATGCTCAAAACCTTTACCGGCGACCAGAGGATTCGGGTCTTCAATCGGGCAAACAACGCGATTAATTCTGACTTTTATCAATGCTTCGGTGCAAGGCGGCGTGCGTCCCTGATGATTGTGCGGTTCGAGTGAAACATAAGCCGTCGCGCCTTTTGCACGTTCCCCGGCTTGTGCAAGCGCAATCGTTTCGGCGTGTAAAAGATTTTCGTAGATATAACAACCTTCACCGACAATTTCGCCGCCGTCTGCAACAATAACACAGCCGACGAGCGGACTCGGCGAAACTTGTCCGAGTCCGCAATCTGCCAAATCCAAAGCTCGGCGTGTCATTTCAATGTCGAATTCTGAAAATTCTTTTTTCAATTTATTTTAAAACTTCTGATAATTTTTGTTCTAGCTTGTGAAGTTGCCCTGTTTTGTCAGAATTTTTTTGTTCAAATCCGCACGTCTTTTTTGGGACGAAAGAATATCTTTTTCGTATCGTTCAATCTCACTATATTTACTTTTTAAGGATGATGCAGTTGTGCTTGAATTTATACTACCTTTCACTCGCAAAATTCTTTCAGTATTGCTTGATTCCTTTCTATTTTCGTCAGCAATTTGTTTTTGAAGGTTTTCAATTTCTTTTTGTATTCTCTCAATATCGCTTCTAGTCCAATTAGTAGACATACACTCCTCTTAATTAAATAATCCATTGACATATTGTTCAGCGTCAAAAACCATTAAATCATTGACCTGTTCGCCGACTCCGATATACCGAATCGGCAGATTCAATTCTTTTGAAATGGCGACCGCGATTCCACCTTTTGCTGTGCCGTCGAGTTTGGTTAAAACGATACCGGTAACGTTTGCCGTTTTTAGAAATTGGCGGGCTTGTTCCAAACCATTTTGTCCGGTTACGGCGTCAATGACGAGCAGCGTTTCGTGCGGCGCGCCTTCGACTTCGCGTCCGGCGATACGTTTCATTTTTTCTAACTCCGCCATCAAATTTGCTTTGTTGTGCAGGCGTCCGGCAGTGTCAACAATCAAAACGTCGGCGTTGCGGGCTTTTGCCGATTTTAGCGCATCGAACAAAACTGCTGCCGGGTCTGTTCCCTGTTTTTGTTGGACAATCGGAACTCCGGCGCGGTCTGCCCAAATCTCAAGCTGGTCGGAAGCGGCGGCGCGAAACGTATCAGCGGCGCAGATTAAAACGTCGTTGCCTTCAGTTTTTATTCTTTGCGCAAGTTTGCCGATAGTCGTGGTTTTGCCGACTCCGTTGACGCCGACAACCATCAAAACATATGGTTTTATCGCATCAGAAACTTCCGTCTCGCTCGCCACGCCTTTATTCTCGGATGTGTGAAGAATACCGAGCAATTCGTTTTTCATCGCTTTTTTCAAAGCATCCAAATCGTTGATTTCCTGACGCGAAACGCCTCGGCGGACCGCTTCGAGAATTTGCATTGTAGTTGCAACGCCGATGTCTGTTGATATTAAAAGCTCTTCGAGTTCGTCCAGAAACGCTTCGTCAATCTTTTTACGGTTTTCAAAAACACTGTCGAGACGATTATTTATCGAATGGCGCGTTTTTTCTATTGCTTTATTAAAGCGAACGCCAATTTCCCTTTCGACCGCCGCTTCCTGCGCCTGTAGTTCTTCGATGGATTTGTCGAGACCCAAAACCGATGTCGAAAATTTGTCTTGGTCTTTATTTCTTCTCCAAAAAAATGCCATATTTGGATTTTGAGTTTTGGTTTTAAGATTTTGGATTTGATTTCCAAAATTCAGCGCCAAAACTTTTACAAAACTCCTTTTGCCGGAAATACTAAAACTTTGATTATAAAAAAGAAACGCACGCTTGGGCAAACGTGCGTTTCAAAATAAAAATGTCTTGTAAATCTATTTTAATTATTCAAAATCGTGATGTGAATTTATGCGGTTAGTAGAAATTTTATTTGATGGCAAACAAAATCAAACTTTCTTTATTTATTTTACGAATCTTTTCTTTTGACAATAACCAATGTAATGTCATCGTTTGCAGGCGCGGTTTGTGTAAAAGCCGAAAGGGCGGACTCAACTTTATCGCGCATACCGGAAGCCGACGCCTGGAAATTTTTGCTGACTACTTCTGTCAGCCTTTCCATACCAAATTCATCACCCGCCAGATTATTTGCTTCGGAAACGCCGTCTGAATAAATGACGAGCGCTTCGCCCGGTTCGAGATGAGTTTCTCCGACTTCATACTCAGCCATCGGCATAATTCCGAGCGGAAAACCGCCCGCAGCCAGTTGTTCCACCGTGCCGCCGGCGTGTCCGATGAGCGGCGGATTGTGTCCGGCGTTGATGTATTTGATGATTCCTGTTTTCGGGTCGAGTTCAGCAATAAACAGAGTAATAAAACGGTTTGCAGGCGTATTTTCGGAAAGGTACTCATTGACGGCTTTGATGGTTTCGTGAAGCGATGTTTTTGCAGCTACCTGAGCGTGTATCGAAGCGTGAAGACTCGACATTAAAAGTGCGGCAGCCGTTCCCTTGCCGGAAACGTCGCCGAGCGCAAAAAGCATTTTACCTTCGTGCTGTTCGATGAAATCATAATAGTCGCCGCCGATTTCGTAGCACGAAAAGGAAATTCCTTGAAATTCATAATCGTCCATCACAGGCGGCGCAGATGGTTGAAAACGCTGCTGGATTTCAGTGGCAAGTTCAAGTTCATATTCCATTCGCTCGCGCTCTAAGCGCTCTTCGAGAAGTTTAGCGTTTTCTACTCGAATCGAAGCGACCGAAGCGAGCGTCGTTAAGATATTAAGATGTTCCTCGGTAAAGGTAGTTTCATGTGTCGGCGAATCGGCGTAAATAATTCCGAAAATATTTCTCTCGTCAACGCTGAGTGGAACGGCAAGAACCGAGCGAATACCGAGCAGAGACATCGTTTGACTGGCGAATTTCGGGTCGTGCTGCGCGTCGGCAGTCAAGACCGATTTGCCGTTTTTCATCACTTCGTCCATCACCGTGCGGCTGATGCGAACTTCTTCGATTCGTTCGTTTTTGCCGCGCACGCGAGCGACGCTGATTTTCATTCCACCTTCAGCCGCGTCGTCTCGCAGCATAATTACACAGCGTTCGGCTGGAACGGCTTCAAACACGAGCGAGGCAACCTGGTCTAAAGTTTCGTCCAAACCGCTCGAAGAAAGCAGCGCAACTCCAACTTTGCTTATCAAGGCGAGCAAATCATTGCGGCTCGAAGACGGAGACCTGAGCATGTCAGCCGTCGAGCTTGGCTTGCGTATCAGAGAAATCGTCATCGCCGGATTTAAGGCTTCCGTGTTATCAGTGATTAAAGTGGCGTTTTTATTCGATTGAATGCGCTCGTCTTCAAATGTAATTACGGTTTCGCCGATTTGAATTTCGCCGCCCGAAACAAGCGGAATAGGCAATGAAACTGCCGAGCCATTATATTTTGTGCCGTTAGCAGAGCCTAAATCTTGAAGCCAGAAGCCGTCGCCTTCCTCTCTAACTTCAGCGTGCAAGCGCGAAGCAAAAGCATCCGGAATACAAATATCACTGCGTGAGGAACGCCCGATGGTCGTCCGAAGGCGCGCTAAATTGAAAGTATCAGTCTTATTGTCAGGTGTCTTTATAATTAACTGCGGCATAATATTCAATTGCGATTTACGAGTTTCAAATTACCGTAAACTTTTTTATGCGTAATATGAAATCCGTAATTATTTTTGCTTTCGTTGTCCGTAAATGACGACCGTTCCGGCAAGAAAATCGTGTAGCGCGCGACCTTTTTGATTAAACATAGATATAAAAAATCCTAATCCGAGTGTCAAAAAAATTAACGGGTAACCGAGCAAATGTCGTAAGAGAAGCGCCGATAACGACAGCTCGCTTCCGTCAGTCTTGACAATTTTCAAACCCGTAAGCATTTTGCCGATACTCTGCCCGCTGAAAAGCGGAAAAATAATAAAATTCGTTAGAGCCAATAAAATTGTAATTAACCAGCCTGCGTTGCTCACCTCGCTGTTGAGAAGTCTTGTGCCGTCGTAATTGAAAAACCTGCCGAGTAGAAGGGCGGCGACGGGAATTGTAACGAGCAAAATATAATCAATTAAAATCGCTCCCCAACGCAGCGCAAATGGGGCTTTCAATCGTTCCGCGTCGAAATTTACAACAATCTGCCGCGCTCTGAAATTATTGGCGGATGCGGTTCCTTCAATTCTTGCACTCATAAAAAATTTCTATAAAAAACTTGTCAAAAAATATAATCAACCGATTATAAAATGTAATGTAGTATCGCCTAATTTTAACTTGTCTCCGTTGGTTAAAGTATACGGTTGGCGCGGTTGCAGCCGAACTGTTTCCTTGACCGGCGACATCACAATCGTTCCGTTTGAAGAACCTAAATCTTCGACCAAAAAACAATCGCCTTCGCGCCTTATGCGCGCATGGCGACGCGAAATTTTTGTCTGCGGGTCAAATTTCGACAAATCAACTTCGGGAAAGATATTCGACATAGGGTCGCGTCTGCCGAGCAGATTTTCGTCCTTTTCGATAGTAAATACCGGCGTTTCCAGTTCATTTGTGCCGACGATTAGAAGCTGCGCCGTAACATTTCTGGATACGTAATTTTCCGAATGAACGCCTTGCCGCGCCATTGGCTGTTTCGCCCCGCAAAAGGCACAAAACATATCGGTTGCGACAATTTTCTGCCCGCAAAAGCCGCAAAAAACCTGTTGCTGTGAAAGAGAAACCGGTGCAGGAACTTCTCTGACGCCAAATGTAGCTTTGCCGGATTTTAGATTTTCCAGATTTTTTTCCAATGCCTGCCGCATTTCCAAAGCAGAGGAAAAACGTTTGTCAGCATTATACTCGACGGCGCGCATCAAAATCTTTTCGATTTGGTCGGAAAGCTGCGGATTTATCTGGCGCGGGCGCGGGTGTTTTTGGAAATCGAAAATCAGAAGCGGATTGCTTTGCGGGTCGGCGCCGGTCAACAGATGAAACATCGTCGACCCCAAACTGTAAATATCCGAGCGCGGCTCGACGTTTCCCGAGAAAAGTTCGGGCGGCGCGTAGCCCATCGTGCCGACAGCCGTAACGCCTTTTTCCTCTTTATTTATCCAGCGCGCAATACCGAAATCAATCAGCATAGCGCGTCCCAAATTTCCGTCAACCATAATGTTGGCTGGCTTTAAATCTCTATAAACAATCGGCGGCTGGCGGTTGTGCAGATAATCCAGAACGTCGGCAATCTGAATTCCCCATTCGGTAACGCTTCGCTCGTCAATCCTGCCTTCGGGCGCGGCACGCAGACGCAAAGCCAAATCCCCGCCCGAAATATATTTCATCACGAGATAAAATCTGGCTTCCTTTTCGTCAAAGAAATAATCGAAAATCGTCGGAATTGATTGGTGTTCGAGTGAAGTTAAAAGCATCGACTCGCGCTTGAAATCGTTGACGGCTTTCTCTTGCTGCTCGTCTTCGATATACGATTGAACCATTTCTTTGACGGCGCGCAGAACGCCGCCGAGATTTTTGTCCGAAGCCAGATAAACCGCGCCCATTCCGCCGCCGCCGATTTTTCTGACGATTTCATAACGCCCGTTCAAAACCGCGCCTTCTTCGAGCGGTTTTAATTTGGCGGATTTTTTCCCATCAGTCGAAATACCGATATTTGGTGTAGTAAAGGGATGCCCGTTTTTTTGATTTTGAGAATCGTCGGAAACAGGTTTTTCCAGGTTTGTTTTACCCGAATCCGAAATAAGCCTCTCGTTTTCGGGCGAATTTTCCGAGTAATTTTTTCCGTCCCTTTCCTGCGGCTCCATTATCCGAACCGAATCAAATCGCGGCTGAAGCGTTTGATTTTCGGGATTTTCCAACTCTGTTTCTGGCTTGATTATCGGTTGTTCGGCTGCGCTCAAAGTTTCATCTTTCAAAGATAAAGACTCGTTCTTCTCATTTATATTTTGCGAAACATAGTCTTCTTCCGAACTTTCGATTTTCTCGCCTGCCGGCGGAATATAAGGAATCGGTTTGACAGTATTTTCCGATTCATTATCCTCTGCAACGCCGTTCGAAGGCGAATTCAAATTTTCGTCATTTAATTCTTCGACATCCAAACCTTCTTTAACTTCCACTTCTTCATAATTCATCAAAGACGATTCGGTTTGATTGTCCTTTTCTATTAATTTTTCATTATCGTCCGGAGAAACGACGGATTCGGGTAAATCCTCCTGCGAAACCAAAGGGTTTCCCAGAGCATCGGCGTCAACCGATTTTCGCTCCGTTAATTCGGGCAAATCAGGATTTTGAAATTCATTATCCGCGTTTGATTCTGTAAACTGTACATTGTTTTTCTCCGTCGTAAAGCCGTTTTCAAGTTTCTGTTCGTTTTCTTCAATCAATTTGTTTTCCAACACAGAGATTCTTCGCACCGGAATTTGTGAATCAAACTCCAAACTTAAAGTTTCATCTCGAATTACATCTTTTTGGTCAGGCATTAAAATTACTTCCTGAGTTTTATCGTTCTTTTCCTCCGGCAACACGGCACTCTGGAATGAGATTCCGCAGTACGGACAAAAAAAGTCACTCTTTTTAACTTCTGAACCGCATTGGTAACAATATGCCATCGTTAAAATCTTCCTGTTTGATTTGTGGTCTATATAAGAGATTTTCCAAAAATACAAACGTTTCAAATCAATCTATTTTATTGGCTTACATTAAATCTCAAAAATGTTTTTCCGACAATAACCTCGTCGCCGTCTTTCAACACATTTTTATTTCCCGGCAGAAGACGCCGCCCGCGATTGACGAAAGTTCCATTGGTGGAGCCTAAATCTTCAATCATATAACTGCCGTTCTCCCTTATGATTCGCGCGTGGCGGCGGGAAATTTTTGCTTCCGGGTCGTGCCTGTCCAAATCAACGTCCGGGAAAATGCCGTTGTCGGCGTCCCAACGCCCGATATTTGATTCATCGGAAATCAATGGAAATTCAGTTCCGCTTGAATCGCCGCGTTCGATTATCAAGCTGGCGTGAGCGCCTTTTGATTTTTCTTTATCTCCGGCAAAGGATTTTTCTTCTGTTTTAGATCCAATCGCAGCTGGCTGAATGCCCATTGATGTAACTTTTGAAGATTGAAAAATCGGCTGTTCGGACATCTTCGGATTGAAACTTAAGGCTTCAACCCTTTGTTCGTTTTCCGCTCGACTATTCTGTATCGCTCCGCATTCATCGCAATACTGAGAATTGTCTGGATTTTCCGTGCCGCACGTTCTACATCTTTTCATTTTCGCAAATATCTTACAATTTTGATTCCGTGGATTAAAGGCAAACTCATTTTAACCCGTAAACGTTCGTTCGTAAATTATAAAGCGCGGAGTTTTGCCCTGAAACTGTCAAACCAACGAAATATTAAATTCTCTGAAAACCCGACGGTGAATTTTTACATTCAAATTTCTTTTTTGAAACTCTACCGAATACTCGAACGTAGTAAAACATTGACATCGTTTTGCATAAAACCAACAAATCTTTAACAAAATTCCAAGTTTGAGAGGATACAGCAGCATGGCAATCAGCCGTAAAGGAAAAATCATCATCGGAGCGACAACCGCCGTTTTATTAACCATTATTATTATTGCCAGCGTTTTTGCTACACGCAAAGATACACCGGAAGTTACGGTCGTAAAAATTGAAACAAAACCCGAACTGCGTTCGACCGTTACGTCTTCGGGCGAAGTTCGACCGATTCAGTTTATTAATCTAACGAGCGAAGTTCAGGGTCGTATCGAAGACATTTACGTCAAAGAAGGGGACAAAGTTACCAGCGGTCAGCCGCTCGTCAAACTCGACCCGACGCAATTGCAATCAAATACTGATGCCCAGCTTGCCGCTTATCAAGCCTCGCAAAACGAACTTCAGGTTACACGCTCGCAGATTCTTGCCGCGCAAAATCAGCTCGCGCAGGCGCAGCAAGGTTTAAATGCGACAGATGCTGGTGTTACAACCGCACAGCAAGCGGTCGCATCGGCGCGCGAAAGCGTCAACCGCGCGCGGCAGGAAATTGTCGCCGCGCAAACCGATGTTGACCGCGCGCAAGTCGAAGTAAGCGCAGCAAACCGTGAATTGAAGCGAACGGCTGATTTGGTCGAGAGCGGCGTAGTTTCGCGGCTTGAATACGACCAGGCGAAAGACCGCGTGGCAAATGCTCAAGTCGCACTGCGAAACGCCAAATCGCGTTCGCAGTCTCAGGAAAGTGCCGTCAAAAGCGCGCAAATTCAAGTCGGCGATGCACAGGCGCGCGTCAATGAAGCTCGCGCCAGAGTCGCGCAGCAACAAGTTGCCGTTAAAGACGCGCGGCGCGGCGTAGATACGGCGAATTACAGTTCAAACGCCAGCGCGAAACGCTCCGAACAACAAGCGGCGGTTTTGAGCGGTCAAAAAAACCAGCGCGACAAAACTTTGCAGGTCGCCCCGATTAGCGGCGTAATTGCCGATATTCCTTCCAAGGTCGGAACTTTCGCCGTCGCCGGTCTTTCGACGACACCGCTTTTAACGATTGCCGATATGTCAGCGGTTAATGTCGAAGTAAAAATCGATGAAACAGAGATTGACAAAGTTGCTGTGGGACAACCGGTAAAAGTCAAAGTTGATGCTCTCGGCGAAAAAGAATTGACCGGCGAAGTCAGACAAAAAACACCGCTTGCAGTTGGCAAATCGCAAACTACCGGCGGGCTTTCAACCAATATCAACGTGCAGGAAGCCAAAGAATTTCGCGTCGTAATCGAATTGATGGATTTAGACGGCGAAATCCGCGACAGTCTCCGCCCGGGAATGAGCGCGACGGCGGTTATCACTACAAAAACGGCTGAAAACGTCGTCTCCGTCCCGATTCAAGCCGTAATCGAGAAAAAACCCGACGCTTCAGTTTCTCCGACAGTTTCCGGCGATTCATCTGCAACCGTTACTGTCAGCGCCGACAAACCGAAAACAATCAAAGGCGTTTTTGTTTTAGACGGCAACGAAGCGAAATTTGTCGAAGTCCAAACCGGCATCACGGGCGAGTCTGACATTCAAATAACCAGCGGACTTTCCGAAGGACAGGAAGTTATAACGGGTCCGAGCCGCATTTTGAATACATTAAAAGAAGGCGCAATCGTTAAAAGACAAATCAAAAAAGAAGGCGCGGAAATAAAATCATAGCAAGCCTGAATAAAATCATAAAAATCGGATTTCTAATTTATGCCGACAACCGAACAAACCGTGGAAATAAATCCGAGCCGGACAAGCGGCGCGCCCGAAGCCTTAATTTCGATGCGCAACATTTGGAAAACATACCAGATGGGCGTCGAAGAGCTTCACGCTCTGCGCGGCGTTTCCTTTGAAGTTCAAAAGGGTGAGTATCTTGCTATTATCGGACCTTCGGGTTCGGGTAAATCAACCTTGATGAATTTAATCGGTTGTCTGGATTCGCCGTCGAAAGGACAATACTGGATAAACGGAAACCTCGTTTCGGCGATGACCGATGACGAACTTGCCTCAATTCGCAACAAAGAAATCGGTTTCGTCTTCCAAACTTTTAATTTATTAGCGCGCGCGACAGCTTTACACAACGTTGAGCTTCCTTTGATTTACGCCGGAATGCGCTCGGCAGAACGCCACGAAAGAGCGCAGGCGACGCTTGAATCAGTCGAACTCGGCGACCGTGTAACGCATCGCCCCAACGAGCTTTCCGGCGGTCAGCGGCAGCGCGTGGCAATCGCGCGTGCGCTCGTAAATCATCCTTCGATTCTTCTTGCGGACGAGCCTACTGGAGCGCTCGACACAAAAACGAGTTTTGAAATTATGCTTCTGTTTGAAAAACTTCACGCCGAAGGCAATACGATTATTCTCGTAACGCACGAACACGACATCGCGGAACGCGCTCATCGCATCATCACAATTCGAGATGGGGAAATCGAAAAAGATGAACGAATAAAATAATGGAAAATGTGCCCGCGTATGTTTCGATTGTTTTTATACTGACAACATTTCTCACGGTTGGCATTTTTCTTTACGCAATCAAACGCGGTGCTTTTGATTCGGCGGCGGCGAAGATTTTGCTTTTTCTGCTTCCTTTTTGGCTTTTGTTTCAAGCCGTTTTATCAATCAGCGGTTTTTATTCAAAGACTGATTCGATTCCGCCGCGTCTTCCCTTTTTCGCCGTTCTCCCCGCGCTGCTCCTAATAATTGCGCTTTTTGCTTTCGCTCGAAAAAATTTCATATCGCAACTTTCCCTAAAAATCTTAACTATTATTCACGTCATTCGCATTCCTGTCGAAATGGTTTTGCTCTGGCTATTTCAAGCCAAACAAGTGCCGCAATTGATGACCTTCGAAGGTAGAAATTTTGATGTGTTATCAGGATTGACGGCGCCCATAGTTTTTTGGTTGGCTTTTCGCAGAGGTCAAACAAATCGCTCGCTTTTGGTTCTCTGGAACTTTCTCGCGCTCGGACTTTTAGTAAATATTGTCGTGAATGCGTTTTTCTCGTTCCCGTTTCCCTTTCAACAATTCGCTTTTGAACAGCCGAACCGCGCCGTGCTTTATTTCCCGTTCGTCTGGCTTCCGTCGGTCGTTGTACCAATAGTTTTATTTTGTCACCTGGCAAGTATTTGGCGGTTATTTTCAAAAGATAGTAAAAAAACTTTTCAACCGTTTTCTACGTATTAACATTTAAGAAAAAATGAATTTCACCGAAACATTAAAACTTGCATTCGCAGCTATTTGGGCGCACAAACTTCGCTCATTTTTAACCTTGCTCGGTATGATTATTGGTGTCACAGCGTTTATGGTCGTGCTGTCGCTGCTGCAGGGTTTTAATGTTTATATAGACGATAAAATTGCGGGAATCGGCTCGAATCAGATTACTGTTCAGCGATTCAGCATCGAAGATTTCAAGGACAGTGACACATTAAACGCCGCCCAGCGACGTAATAAGGAACTGACCTTCGACGAAATGATTTTTATCCGGGAACGCGCACAGGCTATTGATAAAATCGGCGCCAAGGCTGGCGGCACGAACGTGGATATAAAGCGCGGCAGTGAAACGCTGCAGGACGTAATTGTCGGCGGCGCAGAACCCGTAATCGGCGACATCGAAAAGCTCGACATTAGCGATGGCAGATATTTTACCGAATCGGAAAATAACAATTCAGTGCGCGTCGCCTTTGTCGGCGCTGACATAGCGACAAAACTTTTCCCCTACGGATCAGCCCTCGGCGAAGAAATCAACATTCGCGGCATTCCGTATAAAATCATCGGCGTTCAAACCGCAAAAGGCAGCATTTTCGGTCAGCCGCAGGACGTTTTCGTTCAATTGCCGCTAAAAACTTACGGCTCGAATTTCGGCGGTTTCACGCGCAATCGTTATCTTTATTTTGAAGCGACTTCCACATCGGACGAAACTTTCAAAGATGCGATTGACGAAACGAAAACCTTGATGCGTATCAAACGACGCCTGACGACCGATGAAAAAGATAACTTCGGAATCATCACGCCTGACGCAATAACTAATTTGCGCGACAGCATTTTGGGTCCGACGTTTATCGTCATCATTGCCGTCCCGGGCATCGCGCTGCTTGTCGGTGCGATTGTGATTATGAATATTATGCTCGTCGCCGTCACCGAGCGCACAAAAGAAATCGGCATCAGAAAAAGTCTGGGGGCGCGGCAATCGGATATTCTGAAACAGTTTCTGCTCGAAGCTGCGACGCTTTCTGCAATCGGCGGAATTGTCGGCTTGGTCCTCGCCGAGCTTTTAGGGATTCTGATTTCAAAATTTGTTTTTCAAACGATAATTCCGGTATGGGCAATTTTCGTTGCCATCGGCGTTTCGGCGGTCGTCGGAATTCTCGCCGGACTTTTCCCCGCGTGGAAAGCGGCGCGCCTTGATCCAATTGAGGCACTGCGGGCAGATTAAAACATTTAACATTTATCATTTAACATTAAACAGAATTTGATAAATGATAAATGTTAAATGTTAAATGATTTATGGGAAACACTTTTTGGGAAAATTTTAAGATGGCTTTCGCCACTTTGCGCTCGAATAAGCTGCGTTCTTTTTTGACGATTATTGGGGTCGTTATCGGCGTTATCACCGTAATGCTGATTTCCTCCATTATCAGCGGCATTGACACCGCCGTTACAAAACAAGTCGAGTCGTTCGGCACAAATTCCATTTTTCTCTATAAATTTAAAATCGGCTTTCACACCGGCAAACGCTCCCGCGAAGAACGTATGCGGAAACCGTTGACCATCGCCGACGCCGAAGCCTTGAATAATCTACCGACGATTGAAGCGGCAATTCCTTTTTTTAATGTTTCGAGCAACCGTTTTGGTCAGAAAATTCTGGTTACCGGCAGCAACGGAAAAACTTCTTCATCTGTTAATTTGAGTGGAACTTTTCCCAATGTTGAAAAATCGACGCGTGAAATACTTATCGAAGGACGATGGTTCACGCAATCGGAAAGTGATGCCAATGATGATGTAGCGGTTATCGGTACGAGCGTGGTTGATTCTTATTTTCCGTTTGAAAATCCGCTCGGCAAAACCCTGGAAATCAGCGGGCGTCAGTTTCGCGTAATTGGCGTTTTGCAGAAAAAAGAACAGTTTGGCGGCGGTGGCGGGGGGAATAACGACCAGAGCAACACGATTTACATGCCGATGGGTTCGGCGCTGCGGATAAAACCGAATTCGGAAGATTTGTTTCTGCTCGCCATCGCCAAAAACGGGCGACTCAATGAAGCCAAAGACCAAGTGCAGGATTTGTTGCGCGTGCGCCGCCAGGTTCCATACGGCGAGCCGGATAATTTCAGTATGGAAACCGCCGAAAGCATCATCGAAAATTTCCGCTCAATCACGCAGTATGTCGCGCTTGCAATGATTTTTATATCCTCAATCGGCTTGATGATCGGCGGCATCGGCGTGATGAATATTATGCTCGTCTCGGTTACCGAACGAACGAGAGAAATCGGAATCCGCAAAGCATTGGGAGCGAAAAAATCGGACATTCTGCTTCAATTTCTCGTCGAAGCAGCGACGCTTACCGGTTTTGGCGGAGTTGTGGGTCTGCTCATCGGCTGGCTTATGACTTTGCTGGTAAAACTCGTTATGCCGTCATATGTTCCGTGGTGGGCGCCGGTGCTCGGATTTTTCGCCAGCGTCGGGATCGGCATTGTTTTCGGAATGTTTCCGGCATGGAAAGCCGCGCGCCTCGATCCGATCGAAGCACTGCGATACGAGTAAAAGAAATGGTGAATGGTGAATGATAAATGATGAATGTAAAACATTTTCTTCAATTCACCATTCATCGTTCACCATCCACCATTATTTACATTGGGTTTCCCGAGAAAAACGCTCCTATAATTCTGAAAGCCAGACTGGCTAAAGCCAAAATCAGCACGATTGACCAGGCAAATGCTTTTGACAATTTCAACAATTTTTGCAAACCGATAGCGGCTAAAACCCAGCCCCAAATTTGAAAAAGGTCTAATGTTCCAATTAAGGTCGCTAAAACAGGCATCGTTTTTCCGTCGAGAAAAAAACTCGGATTGCCGTGAATTAAACCGCTCTGGCTAGTTGCCATATCAATATCGTCGGCTGATTTCAAAAACAAAATTAAAATATTGGCGAGCGTTGCCACTATCGTGGGCGGAAAGCTTGAATAGACCCAGGCGGATATACCATGCCTGTAATTTCCTTCACCTCCCATAACTTTGCCCGCCAGCCAATAAATAAGTCCGCCGATTGCAAAAACAATTAGAAACATTAGCGGGAGCAGATAGCGCGTATAGGCTGACGTATTGACGCTGCTTTCAATTGCCTGTTGTTTTTGTTCAGGCGTCATCGATTGCATCCAGCTGCTTTTATCCATTTGTTCGGCGATAGAACTCCGCATACGGTCTTCACCCATTTTTTGCATAAACAAAAACTGATATGCGGTTAATGCGGCAAGCATTAGCAGTAAAGCCAAAACGAATCGCGGTTTGCGGCGCAAATCTTCAAAGGTTTCCGACGGCGAGAAAAATATATTGCCGAGCGTTGCGGCTTCGGACATTCGCGGCGTTTGGTCTTCCGTTTGCACGAGTTGTTCGGGCAAAGGCGGCGCTTGCCATTCGTTTGTGTTTTGGTCTGTAAAATCCGAATTTTCCTGATTCATAAAAATTTCCTCTCTTACGAATTGGTTTTCGAGTCCGCGCTTTTGCTCTAAAACAAAAAACCAACCAAAAGACGCAAACTTTTTTGTGTAATCGTCAGTCTTTACGCGCAATCACGCTGTCAAGTTTCATTTCGATTCGATTAAATTTAACTTAACGGCGGCGCGCTGTCATATCCTTCGATGCGAATGCAGGCGGCGAAATGATTCGGCTCGATTTCACGCAATTCGGGAACAACTCGCGCGCAGTCCTCAATCGCCCACGGACAACGAGTTCTGAAACGACAGCCGGAAGGCGGATTTATCGGCGTCGGGACATCGCCCTTTAAGACAATTCTTTCACGTTTTATTTTCGGGTCGGGAATGGGTATTGCCGACAATAACGCTTTTGTGTATGGCATCAACGGATTTTCGTAGAGCGCTTTTGATTCGGCAATTTCGACGATTTTTCCCAAGTACATAACCGCTACTCGTTGCGAAATATGCTCGACGACAGCCAAGCCGTGCGAGATAAAAAGATATGTCAAACCGAATTCCGATTGCAAATCCTGCAAAAGATTAACCACCTGCGCCTGAACAGAAACGTCGAGCGCCGAAACCGGCTCGTCGGCAATAATCAATTTCGGATTAAGTGCTAGAGCGCGGGCGATTCCGATTCGCTGGCGTTGCCCGCCCGAGAATTCGTGCGGGTAGCGAAACATATAATCGCTTTCGAGACCAACTTTTTTCAACAAATCGGCGACTCGCTCTTTTTGTTCGGTTTTATCACCGATTCCGTGAATTTTCAACGGTTCGGAAACGATTGAAAAAACAGTCAGGCGCGGATTTAAGCTGGCATACGGGTCTTGAAAAATTATCTGCATCTCGCGGCGCAGTTTCTGCATTTCTCTATTTCCCAAGCCGACGATATTTTGTCCTTCAAACCAAACTTCGCCGCTCGTCGGCTCGTGAAGCCTTAACAGACAACGCCCGACCGTCGATTTTCCGCAGCCGGATTCACCGACCAACCCGAGCGTTTCGCCCGCAACAATATCAAACGAAATATCGTCAACGGCGCGCACAACATCGTCGCTGTTTTCGATCGGAAAATACTTGACCAGATTGCGAACTTTAATTATTTCTTTTTTGTCTGTTTGTGTTGCTGCTCCGTTCATTTTCGATTTTATTGTTTTTCCGTAAATACTCGTCAAAAGTTTTTCACTCGACGGGCAATGACACCAAACCGCGATGAAATTTTCGGCTTGCCTTGCTCGATGCCGCAAATTCCGTGAAATCTTCAGTCGTCGGATACCGCAAAAAAACTTTTTTCACTTTCAGATTCTTTTCTTTCATACAAAACGCACCTGACTTTTACATTGTTTTCCAAATCGAAAAGCGGCATCGGGTCGTGAATGCAGCGCTCGAAACGGTACGGACAGCGCGGAGCGAAATGACATCCTTCGGGTAGATTTGTCGGACTCGGAACTGTTCCTTCAATTGTTTGCAGGCGCGTTTCTTTCGCTTGACCGACCAGGCTTAATTTCGGAACCGAACGCAGCAAACCCTGCGTGTATGGATGTTTCGGCTTTTCAAAAATCTCTCCGACACCGGATTTTTCGACGATTCTTCCCGTGTACATTACACAAACTCTGTCGGCGACTTCGGCGACAACACCCAAATCGTGCGTAATGAGTAAAATCGCAAGTTTGCGCGTCTTTCTCAATTCGTCAAGCAGTTCGAGAATTTGCGCCTGAATCGTTACGTCCAGAGCGGTCGTCGGCTCGTCGGCAATTAACAATTCGGGATTGCACGCCAGTGCCATCGCAATCATTACACGCTGCCTCATTCCGCCCGAAAGCTGGTGCGGGTAATCTTTGATGCGACGCGCCGGATCAGGAATCGACACTTCTTCCATCGCTTTGATTGCCTGGTTCCAGGCGTCGTTTTTATTGAGATTTCTATGCAGACGCAGCGCTTCGGCAATCTGCTCTCCGACTGTATAAACCGGATTTAAGGATGTCATCGGGTCTTGAAAAATCATCGAAATATCATCGCCGCGTATCTCGCGCATGCGATTGTCTGGAGCGGTCGTTAATTCTTCGCCTTTAAATTTTATCGAACCGCCGACAATTTTCCCCGGCGCCGCAATCAGACGCATTACCGACAGCGCCGTGATTGATTTTCCGCTGCCCGACTCGCCGACCAGTCCGACAAGTTCGCCTTCGTCAACAAAAAAGCTTACGTCATCAACTGCTTTGACCGTGCCGCTGCGCGTTGGAAAATGAGTTTGCAGATTTTCAACTTCAAGTAAGTGAGACATTTGTAATTTTGAAAACAAAATTTGATTCTTCGTTATTGTTTTTCATTGTCTATTTACAATAAAAATTTGTCCTGGTTAGCAAGCCGCGTGCAACTAAATTCATCGCTTTTCCTTCAAACGAATGTTATCATTTTAACCGAAAATCCGTATTTTCGTCAGTAATAAATTCAAGGAGATTAATCGGCAGTGAAATTACGTTCCACTCTTTCCGGCGGTTTGCTCATAACCGTTTTTCTTGTTACAAATCTTTTTTCTCAGACCGCGACGGTTTCTAAAATAAATCCGAGAACTCCTGAACCGGCGGCGAAATCAAACAAAATCGTAACCACCGAAGCCATAGAACAGGACTTAGCCGAGGCTTTGACTTTGGTTGAAGACAAGCACGTCAGCGGCAAAAAGATTGATTATAACGACCTTTTCAAATCAGTCAACGATAGTATGCTGCAAACGCTCGACCCGCACTCGAATTATTTCGACGCCAAAGAAGCCGAACAATTTCGCGCTCAACAAACTTCACAATATTTCGGCATCGGCGCGCTGCTCGGCGATCTTAGAGACGAAAACGGTAAAGTTATCGCCACTTACATCAGAGCGACTTTTCAAGGCTCGCCGGCAAATCGCGCCGGACTTCGCTACGGCGATAAAATTTTAGCGGTCGGCGGCACTTCGATGCTCGGCAAAAATTTGCAGGAAGTGCGGACTTTTCTCATTGGTGCGCGCGGAACACCGGCAAAAATTACGGTTGAAAGATACGGAACAGGCAAACGCGAAGAAGTCGGTATTATCCGCGACGCCGTTTCACAACCGTCAATTCCTCAAGCCTATATGATACGACCCGGAATTGGTTACATAGCAATGACCGGCGGGTTTCATTACACGACTTATGAAGAATTTGTCCGGGCAATGAGCGAATTAAAAGCACAGGGAATGAAACAACTTATTCTCGATTTACGCAACAACTCGGGCGGGTTGGTAAGCCAGGCAACAAATGTCGCCAACACATTTCTCGCACGCGGGCAGGCGATTTTTACGCAAAAAGGTCGCATCGACGGTACGGGCAATACATATCGCGCCAATAATCCCGCGCCCGATGACACTCCCTTGATAGTTTTAGTAAACGGCAGTTCGGCTTCGGCTTCGGAAATTCTGGCGGGCGCGCTCCAAGACCACGACCGCGCTCTGATAGTCGGCGAAGACACTTTCGGTAAAGGACTGGTTCAAAATCCATTCCCTTTGGATTACGGCTCGATGCTGCTTTTGACCATTGCCAAATATGAAACCCCTTCAGGACGCTTGATTCAGCACGATTATTCCGACGGAAGTCTTTATAAGTATTACAATCGTGAAGACGCCGCTCCCCAAAAGCCAAAAGGCACGGAAAGCAAAACCGATACGGGCAGAACAGTTTTCGGCGGTAACGGAATCAATCCTGATGTGGTCGTTAAAGGTCAAACTTTAACGGTTGAAAAGTTTCGCGCACAGCAAAAACTCAACGACCCGATTTTTGCCTTCGCAATGGATTTGGCTTACGGAAAAATTGCCGGTTTTGAAAACTTAAAAGTCGACCGTCCGATTGCTTTTAATTACGATTTGAAAGCGCAGGATTTTTTCGTAAACGAAAATCTTTATCAAAAATTCAAAACCTTTGCGGTGAATAAATACAAACTTTCCTCCGCGCAGATTGATAGAGAACGCGAACTTATAATGCGCTCGCTGCGCAATGAACTTATTACGGCGGCTTACGGTTCGACAACATCGTTACAAATTTTCAATACATCGCTACAGATTTATAACGATTTCGACAATCAATTAAAACGCGCCATCGAGCTTTTGCCTGAAGCTAGACAACTTGCCATCGAAGGCGCCAAGGCGAATGCCAGAAAAGCGCAAGCCGATGTAAATCGGTAAAATTACTTTAGATAAAAAATTAAGGATGAGAAATTTGTAAATTTCTCATCCTTTTTCTCTTGAAACAATTTTAATATTTCTGGCTTTATCCGTTTAACAACCATTTCGCCATATAAAAAACGGCATAACCGGCGACTGTCAAAAGCAGTAAACCGCCTAAAATTGCCAGAGCAATATAGAGCTTAAATTTTTTATAACGATTCGCATCCGGCGGCGACAATTGGCTTTGCGGAAAATATGGCGGTGGTCTCTTGTCCATAACATTTAACATTTATCATTTATCATTTACCAAAGCAATCTGCGAAACAAGTTATAAAGAATTAAAGCCAATACTCAACAAACGATAAATTTTAAGTGTTAAAATGAAACTTATCGTGGCAGAGGTTGTTCTAAATTTGCCAGTCCGTAAGCCAAAACCGCAATGACCGCGCCGTTTTCGGCTAATTCGCGCGGCACGATTTTGTCGAAAGTGTCGGCGGCGGTGTGATGATAATTAAAATAAGTTCTGGTGTCGAACCACTGCGCAAATGACGGAACGCCTTTACTCGTCAACGGGTCAATGTCCGTACCGGCTTCTTCTGTTAAGTTGATGAGTCCCGCGCCCTGTTCTTTTAGAATCTTTGAAATCGGCGCCAAAAAAGGGAGTGCTTCGGGCTTGCCGGCAAAATGAAAACCAACCGGATGATTTGCACCCAAATCGCTTTCGATTGCGGCAAAGTGCTTTGAAATATTTGCGGCTTCTTCCTGAGCGTAAGTTCTGCCGCCGACAACCCCGTTTTCTTCGTTCATCCAGGCAACAAAGCGAATCGTACGCTTTGGTCTGATTTTTAATTGTCTTAAAAGGTAAGCGACTTGCATCGAAACTGCAACGCCCGCCGCGTCGTCAATTGCGCCTTGCCCCAAATCCCAGGAGTCCAGATGACCTGAAACAATCACGATTTCATCCGGCTTTTCACTTCCCTTCAAATCAGCAATCACATTGTAACTGGTCGTGTCGGGCAAAGTCTGGGGCGTGAGAAGTAGTTTAATTTTTACTTTGCCCATTTTTGCCAGATAATCAATCATCTCTGCATCTTCAAAAGAAACTGCTGCCGCCGGAATTTTTTTTACGCCTTCGGCATAGCGCATCGCGCCCGTATGCGCCAGACGATTTTGAGAGCCGCCCGCAGAGCGAACTAAAACACCGATTGCGCCGAAGCGTGCCGCTGCTATGGCGCCGCCGCCGCGATAACCTGCGGCATGACGGTATGCCTGTCCGCCAAAACCGATTGCCGCCATTTCGCGGTCGAATTTGTTATTAAAAAGAACAATTTTCCCCTCAATATTTTTACGTCCGATTTGTGTGAGTTCGTCAAAATTATTGACAACAACGACGTCGGCAACCAAACCGTTTGGCGCAGTCGCAATACTTCCGCCAAGCGCAGTCAACACAATTTTTTGCTTCGTTCCGCGCGCCATTCCATCGTATTCGACAAGTTCGCCGCGCTCTTCGCCGCGAACCCAGTGCGGAACGGTTAATTTTTGGAGACGTACATCGAGACCGAGTTTTCGCATTTCGCCCGCGACGTATTCAACAGCGCGCTGCGCCTGCGGCGAACCGGTCAGACGCGCACCGATGTTATAAGAAAGATAAGCCGTCTGCCGCAGGGCAAAATCGCTTTGTAAAGCGGCTTGCTGAATTTGTTTCATTTGAGCGAGCGTTTTTTCCGTATACAAAACAGGCGTCGGCGAAGCGGTCGGTTGCTGGGCGAAAATTTCCACCGTCGCGCCGAGCAGAAATAGACCGAGAAATATCACAAAAATTTGTTTGATTTTGCTGTACATAAAAATTTTATTTTTCGGGAGAATTTGCGTTCTAAGTTACCACAATTTTGTGCAATAATAGCATTGATTTTCTAAATTAAATTTTTCGGAAACAAAAATATGAAACGTATTTTCTTTCTTCTTTTTCTGTTTGCGTTTGCTTTCGCAAACTCTTACGCTCAACAAACTTCAGCTTTTAATTTTAACGAATTGATGAAGGTTCGTCGCGTCGGTGACCCGCAAATATCGCCCGACGGACGCTTTGTCGCATACACAATCGGAAATGTCGATATGGCGGCAAACAAAGTCGTCTCACAAATTTACATTGTTCCGTCCGCGGGCGGCGAAATCAGACAAATCACAAAAGGCGATAAATCCAACTCCAGCCCGCGCTGGTCGCCTGACGGCAAACGAATCGCTTTTACAACCGGCGGACAAATCTGGACGATGGACGCCGACGACGGTGGTGACAGAAAACAGATTACAAAAATTTCGACCGGCGCCGGAAATCCGGTCTGGTCGCCGAACGGAAAATGGATTGCTTTCAATTCGGAAGTTTACCCCGATTGCGCTTTTGATGAATGCAACCGGCAAAAAGATGAAGCGCAGGAAGCAAATAAAGTTCAGGCGCACGTTACCGAACGGCTTCTTTACAGACATTGGGCTGAATGGCGCGACCGCAAACGAACGCACGTTCTTGTGGTTTCAAGCGACGGCAATGGCAGCGTGGCAAAAGATTTGACGCCGGGCGATTTTGACTCTCCGCCGTATGCCGCTTCGACCGGTTTTGATTACGCATTTTCGCCGGATTCGCGGGAAATCGCTTTTTTGAGAAATCCCGATAAAGTCGAAGCCATTTCGACCAACAGCGACGTTTATATTGTTTCAATCGACGGTGGCACGGCTCGAAATATAACTGCCAACAATAAAGGTTACGACGCTTCGCCCGTTTACACGCCCGACGGTAAATATGTTATTTACCGTTCGCAGGCGACTCAGGGTTTTGAATCCGACCGTTGGCGCATTATGCGTTATAACCGTCAGACAGGCGCAAGCGAAGAGTTGACCGGTGGTTTCGATTTGCAGGCTGATGATTTTGTACTCTCTCCTGACGGCAAAACAATTTATTTTACAGCGAACGAGCGCGGGCTGGCGCCAATTTATTCCGTTGCGGTCGAACCGGCTCGACAGATGAAAAGCGCAACATCGGTTAAGAAAATCATTTCCGGCGGCTTCAATTCAAATGTAAATATCGCACGCGACGGTAAAACTTTAGTGTTTCTTTCAAGCTCAAACGCTGCGCCGGGCGAAATTTTTCGTGCATTTGTTGATTCGCCGCAGGCGATAAATCTAAGCCGCGCAAACACTGATTTTAATTTACAAAAACCGGAAGATGTTGAATGGACAGGCGCGATGAATACGAAAATTCACGGATTTTTGTTAAAACCCGCAAATTTTAACCCGTCGAAAAAATATCCGCTCCTGGTTATCATACACGGCGGACCCCAGGGCGCGAGCAACAATAATTGGGGTTATCGCTGGAATCCGCAGATTTTTGCAAATGCCGGTTACGTCGTCTTTTCACCCAATCCACGCGGTTCGACCGGTTACGGGCAAAAATTGACGAACGAAGTTTCGGCTGATTGGGGCGGCAAGGCTTACGTGGACATTATGAGCGGCGTGGCAAACGTTATAAAAAATCCCTATATCGACAAAAACCGCATCGGCGCGGCGGGCGCAAGTTATGGCGGTTATATGGTCGATTGGATTTTAGGACACAACAACGACCCGCGCTTCAAATTCAAAACACTCGTGTCCCACGCCGGTGTTTACAACCTCGAAAGTATGGCGACCGTAACCGAGGAGCTTTGGTTCGTCAATTACGAATTTAAGGGAATGCCCTGGGAAAATCCAGTCAATTACCAGAGATGGTCTCCGCATAAATTTGTCAACAATTTCAACACTCCGACGCTCGTTACGGCAGGCGAAATTGATTACAGAGTACCGATTGACCAGAGTTTACAGCTTTTCACCGCCTTGCAGCTAAAAGGCGTTGATTCAAAACTGGTCGTCTTTCCCGACGAAGGACACTGGATTTTGAAGCCGCAAAATTCGCAATTTTGGTATGGTCAGGTGCTTGATTGGCTGGGTAAATATCTGAACCCGTAACAACTGTTTTCAAATAAAAAGAAGTATTGGATTTTAAAAATCCAATACTTCTTTTTTGTTTCGACAATCTTTATCAAAACGTTATTTCGGCTGTGTCATCGGTTTGCTTTCGCCCGCCGCGGCTCGTTTGCCTTCAAACGGAAGCGGCGGCAAGCCCGGCATTGACGCGGTGATAACGCCTTTCATCATATCACCGTTAATAGTGCCATTGATGTTTAATTCTACCGCCTGACCTTGTATTTCGGTTTTGGCATTTCCGACGAATTTATTGCCGCTGACTTTCGCATCGGCAATTGTGCCTTTACCGAGCATCGAATCGAGCGAACCGGAAACTTTTGCGCCGTCTTGTTTGAGCGTCAGAGTTACGGGCAGTTTTTGTCCCTGCGCATCAACCGTCAAATTCCACACGCCGTTTGCATTTGCCATGGCGCCGCCGCTGCTGGCAGGTTTGCCAAAATCAGCGACGTTCAGCGTTTTGCCTTCGGCGTCAAAGACTTCGATTTTCTGCGAGTAAGTTTTTACCTGCGGCAAAATTTCTTCGGCATCACCGACAATCACAATCGCAATTTTATCCGGCGAAATATATTTCTTCGCTACACGCTCGACTTCATCGAGCGTAACGGCGTTGATTTTGTCGCGGTAAGTTTGAAGATAATCGGCTGGCAAATCATACAGCTGCTGCGAGACGAGCAGATTCGTCAAGCCTTCCTGCGTTTCAGCGCGAAGCGGAAAAACTCCGGTCAGAAAACTTTTCGCGTCTCGAAGTTCTTTTTCGGTAGCTTTTTCGTTGCGAACCCGATTTAGCTCATAGAAAAACTCTTTGAGCGACGCGCCCGTTACCGGCGTGCGAACCTCAGCCGTCGATTGAAAATTACCGGCAAGGCGACGCGTGTCGAAACTTGAATAGGCGCCATAAGTATAGCCGTTCTTTTCGCGCAGATTCATAAACAAACGCGACGAAGGTCCGGCGCCGATTATCTGGTTCATAACCAGGACGGGAAAATAATCAGGGTTGTTGCGTTCAATCGCCAAATTTCCCAGCACGATATTCGATTGAATCGAGCCGGGGCGATCAACCACAGTAATTGTCGCAGCCGTGCGAGCGGGCAGAGCAGGAAACTTCATGCTTTCTATCGTTCCCTTTTTCCAACCGCCGAAATTTTCGTTAATTTCCTTCAAAAGAGTTTCACGATTTACATCGCCGACAACAATCAAAGTCGCGTTATTCGGAACTAGCATTTTATCGCGGAACGCCATTAACTTTTCTCTCGAAATTTTTTCGACATCGGCGGCGGTCGGCGAAACAACGCTGTACGGGTGCGTACCATAGAGAATTTTCGATACTTGTTCGTTTGCTAAAAATGCTGGCTGTGAACGTTGATACTTCAAATTTTCAACAGCATTTTTCTTGTACAATGCGAGTTCGCTTTCTGGAAACGTGGGATTCAAAACCATATCCGTCATTAGTCGAAATACGTCGGAGCTATATAAGGACAATGCCGAAGCGGAAATAATTGTATTGTCATCGCCTGCGTTTGCCGAAATGCTTGCACCGAGTCTTTCGATTTCTTCGGCAAGCTGGCGACTGGTGCGCGTTTTTGTGCCTTCGTTGAGCATTGCGGTCAAAGCCGATGTTAAACCGGTCGAATCTGTCGGGTCATTTATATCGCCGGTCTTAAAAGCCAACCGATAACTGACGAGCGGAAGGCGCTTGTCTTCAAACACGACTACTTTTAAGCCGTTCGGCAAAACGGTTTCGAATGGTTTCGGTATTTCAAACGGTTTCGGCGCCAGCGGCGCGGGCGCGGTTTTACGAAAATCTTCATTCATAGTTTTTTGAGCAAATGCATTGACGCCAAACGCCGTTACTGCAAAGACGAAAATTATTATATTAATTGTTTTTTTCATTATTCTCCTTTGTGAGTTTCCAGAGCTTTCGGAGTAAATATTATTACGCAATTCAGTTAAAAAATTTTGTTTTATATACTCTGTCAACTCTAGCAAATTCCCTGCGTTTGGTTAATTTTCCATAGGTTTCGTATTCGCGCCGCTTCCTTTGGCGGCGGGAACAATATCGAGCAATGCGCGGTTTTCGGTATTCAGATATTTATTAACTGCGTCTTTTATTTGCGCGGGCGTAATTTTCAACTGTTCGTCAAGGTCAGAATTGACCAGCGTCGGGTCGTTGTCATAAAGTGCAAACTCGGCGATGCGCTGAGCGCGTGCCAAAGCCGATTGGCGAGAGCGAACTGTGTCGTTGAAAAGCTGATTGTGGAGTTTTTGCATCTCTTCGGCGGTTGGACCATTTGTCGCCATATCCTTGATTTCGTTCATAATCGTTTCGCGGATTTTGCTCAAATCTTTGCCCGGCTTCGGTATCGTAAAGATAATAAAGCTCGACGGACCACGACGTTCATCAGCGCCGCCTTGAATCTGCAAAACAGACTCTTCGCCTTTGACAAGTTTTTGATAAAGCCGCGAGCTTTCGCCGTCGTTTATTAATTTGCTCGCCAGTTCAAGCGCCGTGTATTCGGGCGTTCGACGCTGCGGAATTTTCCAGGCGAGTATAAACGCCGGAAACGGAGCGAGTTTGTCTTCAAACTTTTTGTAAGTTTGTGCTACTTCTTTCGGTTCGCTAACATCAATCGCGGGCGGCTTTGGCTGTTTCGGAATCGTGGCGAAATATTTTTTGATGAGTTCTTTCGCCTGATTCGTTTCAAACGCGCCGGAGATAACCAGCACGGCATTGTTCGGCGCATAGTTGATGCGGAAAAAATCTTGCACGTCTTTGACGGTCGCCGCATTCAAATCTTCCATTGAGCCGATGACCGAATGCGAATTGGCAAAGTTTTTATAAACCATTGAATTAAGCTGGTCGAAAACCTGTCCGAACGGTTGATTTTCGCCAAGCCGCTTTTCTTCCTGCACGGCGTTACGCTGGTTAGTCAAATTTTCTTCCGTGATGGCAAGCGAGCGCATGCGGTCGGATTCGAGCCACAGACCGAGCGGCAGTTGATTGGCGGGCAATCCCTCAAAATAATTTGTCCGTTCGGTGCTGGTCGTACCGTTCATCGTGCCGCCCGCGTTAAAAACATATTGAAAATGTTCGGCTTTTTTGACGTTTTCCGAGCCTTGAAACATCATATGCTCAAACAGATGTGCAAATCCGGTGCGCCCTTGACGCTCATTGCGCGAGCCGACATCGTAATAAACCGCAACCGCCACGACCGGAGCGGTATTTTCCTGATTCAAAATCACGCGCAAGCCGTTGTCGAGCGTAAACTGTTCGAGCTTTAACGGCTGCACTTTAAAGTTTCCTGACATTTTTTCTCCCGTAGATTTAGTGTTTGTAGTTTTTGTCTGGGCAAAAATACCTGTCGCCAAAACAGCCAGCGACAAGACGCTTGTCATCACGTAAATTATTTTCTTATTCATTTATTTCCTTGTAATTTTTTTGTTTGTAATGAGTATGTTAATAGTTTTACGCGACAAATAGCAAAAGGTTTCGCAATTAGTTGTAAATTGCGAGTGCTGAACGGTGAGTTGCAGATAATAATATTGAATGATAAATAATTATAAAAAAGGCGAGTTTAGATACTTTCTAAACTCGCCTTTTTATTTATCAACGGAGAAAAATGAAAACTCTTATTCGATGTAAGAAAGAATTTCCTACACACCGCTGACCGCTATTTTTAATAAGCTGTAAAATTAACGTTAATCGTTTCTTCCGAAAGAGAAACAACCTGCGTCGGCTGCGTAAAGCTGTAGCGTTTGGCGCGCACATCGAAGATAATGGTTTGTCCTACGGGAACATCTTCAAAACGATAATAACCGAAAGTGTTCGTATAAACGACGCGAACGCTGCCTTCGCCATCAGTCAATTTGACCGACGCTCCGACGATTTTGCGACCGCCGGAATTCATCACACGCCCGCCGACATTAACTGCCGCGGCAGTTGGCGAGTTCGAATTCCTCGGCGTCGGAGGACTAATTGAACTAAAATCAGCTGCATTATTGTTTGAATCGTTTGTTCCCCCGGAATTCTCTGGATTGAAGATTGGTTATTTGCGGGCGCGGGTGCGGGTGCATTTCCTTCTGAGCAGTCGGTTCCTGTTCCGTATCCGACAAAATCGACGATTGTCGCTCCAGTTGGCGGGCAAGTCGTGCCGTCCAAAGTTGTAGTATTGCTCACCAACGCCAACTTCCCGACCGAAGCCGCGATATTGACATTACAAGTCGGCGTCGCGTCGGGAGTCGGTATTGCACCGCCGACCGTCGAATTGGTTGTTCCGAGTTGAATTAAAAAATATTTTCCAGGTTCGATTATTGTGTTGGCTGCGATAATATTACAACGAGTAAAACTCGTTCCCGTCGAAGTTGCATACTGAAGCGAGTAACCACTTATATTCACAGGCGTTGTGCCATTGTTATAAAGCTCAACGAAATCCCAGTTGAATGTCGCGCCCGATGCTCCGCCAGCGCCCTAAATTTCGTTGATTACAACGGCGGCATTAGCCAGCGATGCAAAAGAAGCGCCTAGAAACAGTGCAAAAACAAACAAAACACTTTGGACAAAAAATTTATTCATTCTTAGTTCTCTCCTGTAAATTTATTACAAATCTTTAAAGTTCCGCTTGTTGGGCAGAAAAAAATGGCTTTATATAATTGTGAATGAATATGGAAGATAAACAACAATTTTATTTTGTACCAGAATTGGCAAAATAAGTCCATCATATTTTTCTCTTTGAAAGCAGTTAACGAAAATTTAAGATTTGCGCATTAATTTTTAACTTTCAAAAAAGAAAAAACTTTATTTTTGCTGCAAAAATAATTAAATAAATTTTATAAGTTATCGTTTCGCTCGCTCGACAATCGGAGTTTGCAACAAAACGGATTGAGTAGAAACAAAAAAAGCCCGTCAAGTTAACTTGACGGACTTAAGAAACAGGAGGAATCAGAAAGACTTTTTGTCGCTATTTTAACAGTTTTGAAAATCAAAAAACGACTCTTAGCCAATAATAGTGATGCGGCTTATTTTTGTTAAGTTGCTTTGACCAAAAAATATTTATAGTTTTTTTTTAAAAGAAAATCACCGCAAAATACATTCATATTTTGCGGTGATTTTCCTTTCGACGATTTTACAAATTAGAAATTCAGTTTTATCGAAACCTGCATTTTCCTTGACCTGCTTGTTACGCTGTCACGTATTCGTCCGAAAGTTGTGTCTGTAAACCTTGCTGTCGGATTATCGAATGACGGGTTATTGGTCAGGTTTTTGGCATCAAGACGCAAATCGAAATTAAATCTTTCCGTTATCCTAAATTTCTTGGAAATCGCTGCATCGGTTGCGAAATAGCGCGGTGTTCTAAAGAAGTTTCTTCCCGTATTACCGTTTTCGCCTGCATCTGGAATTGAAAACATCGCACGTTGTTCGGCGCTAAACCAATAATTGGTTCCGTTTTCCTGAATCAAACGCCCCATATACGCAGTGCAACCGTTACAATTAACTGTTGATTGGTTGACGTTACTGAAAGTATTGGCACCCGAATAAACCGTGAACGGTCTGCCGGACGACCATAAAACATTTCCTGCCAATTGCCAACCGCCGATTATATAATCAAGAACCTTTGGCATTCCCGAACCAAACATTCTGCCTCTGCCAAACGGTAATTCATAAACGTAGGTCGCTTGCAGAACGTGCCGATTGTCGAAATCCGACGGCGCATAGTTCAAGCTGCGATCGTTGATGTCAAAAGGCGTGCCTCCGGCAGATTGGAACGAACCGCGCTGAACAGTGGTAAAAGTCGGGTCAAACGAGCGCGTGTCTTCCGATTTGCTGAAAGTATAACCGACTTGGAAACCGACGCCTTTGTTAAAACGCCGCTTCAAAATAAATTCAAGTCCGTTGTAACGAGAAATATCGTTGCTGTCTATTACATTTAACGCGCCCAAAAATTGAGGGAATCTTTGAAAAAAGAACGGAGTAAAGCCGTTTGCAGTCAATGAAGCAGTACTGGTTCCGGCAGCTCCGGCTCTTGATGAAAGCGTGGCGGCGGCAGCGGCAACAGAATTCTGAGCAAGTTGTGTCGAGAATTGGTTTCGGAAAGCCGCCGTATTAGCGGCAGTGTTCGCTCCGCCAGTTAATAAACCTGCCAGACAAACGCTTGTGTTAGCCGAATTCTGAACGGCTCGAAACGCGCTCAAAAAAGTCTCGCCCGGACAGCGCGCATCAGTCGCATTAATATCTACTTGATTAGAATCGTAACCGCCCAAAAGATGATTTCCGCGCTTGCCGATGTAATTAACTTCTATCACGGTATTTTTAAAAACTTCGCGCTGGAAACTTAACGCAAACTGGTGAATTTCAGGAAACTTTAAATCAGGATCAATGACCGTTACGCTTTCCGTACCAAAAGCCGCCCGTTGCCGCAAACTTTCCGGGGTTTGAGTCGGAGCTAACGAAGGCAAGCCGTTTCTTAATAAATTTGCCCCTTGGTCAAATGTCGGATTGTTACTCAAAAATGTATTTCCGGGCGCATTTTGAAAGATGCTTGAAGAAAACAAAAATGTGGGAAATCTGTCATAGGCAAGTCTGTAATTGGCGCGAATCGAAGTTTTACCGTCTTTTAGCGGATCCCAGGCAAAGCCGATGGATGGCGAAAGATTGTTTAAGTCATTATCAAACAATTTTTTTTCCACAAATCTTATGTCATTTGCCGGAGCCGCTCCGACGACAACCGGTTTATCCGGCGCAAGAATCGGTCTGCCATCGGATTTCGGAGTTAACTTAAACTCCCATCGCAATCCTATATCAAATGTTAAATTGGGTCTGAATTTCCACGTATCCTGGGCATAAAAATCATATTCAGGATAAGTTGCCTGGAACAAATACCGTGTTCCGGCAGGAGCGAATTGCCCGGGATCGGCTGGATCTGAGACAAAGGCTTGCCGGTAGCTGCCTATTCTGCCGAGAAGGTCATTTATCGTTCCGCGAAGCCTGGTTAAATCATTGGTGTTTATTCCGGTTGTCGGCAAGCCGAACGCATTAAAAGTGCTTGTCCCTGCACTAAAGAAAACTTGCGGCTCAATTTGACAAGTTGAACAAGTAACACCGGATCTATCATCCTTCGCGATACCGTAACGAAAATTTATACCGCCTTTGACAATGTGATTTCCTTTAACCCACGTCAAATTGTCGGCAACCTGATAAGTATCTACACTTCGGGCGTTATAACCAAAATTGATGTTAGTCACGTTCACGTTGTTAAATGAGAATGGTATCGCCGCATCCGGTTCGGGAGTATTAAAACTAAAGGCGAATCTACTGAATCCGAAAAGAGCTTCGTTAGTTATACTGGCAGTCGGCGACCAGCGGAAATTAACTGCCAGGTTTTTCGGGCTTCGAAACGTATCAACAATATTTGGAGTTCCTGGAAATACCGGTCGTCCAGCATTTGCGCCGCCGTCACCGAATGTATTCTGCGCTCCTTGCGCATAACGAACATAAAGCAATTTATCGTCGGCGAATTTATAATCAAACTTTGTAACAAAGTCGTATTGTTTTTCAATGCCCGGAGTGTTAAAGCTAAATCCGGCTGTATTTAATCCATCACCGGCGGAAAAATTATTCGGCAACGGTGTTGTATTGATAACCGCCAAAATTGCCGGGTCTAAACCAACGGCAGTTGGATTTCCGGCTCCCGCAGCAGAATTCGCATTTATGTTATAGGTCGCCAAACAATTAGTGGTTAAGGTTGTACTGCACGGTTGAATTAGCGGATTTCCGGCAGCATCAACTGACGGGTTGGTTGTTCCGGTCGGAGAGTTTTGCCCGCCGCGCACAAAACGGAAAATTCCATTTCTGGCGGCTTGTGTATAAACAGTTCTGGTGATTGGAAGCGTGTCGTTTGCACGTAGCATTTGCAGGTTAGTAAAAAAGAAAAATTTATCTTTAATTATCGGACCGCCGACGCTGCCGCCGAAAATATGTTGTATAAATTGCGGTCGCCGCACGCCGTTCAGATTATTTCCATATTCATTGGCGTTAAATTCCGGCGTTCTGTAAAATTCAAAAGCGCTCCCGGTTAAACGATTTGTGCCGGAGCGTGTAATGAAAGTTACCTGCGCGCCGCTGCTACGCCCGAGTTCCGCCGTAAAATTGCTGGTTACGACCTGAAATTCCTGAATAGAATCGGGATTCGGGCGAAGCGGCGTAAAATTTGAGCCGCCCGCGCTCGATTCATTTATGTCTATACCGTCGAGCGTAAAGTTAAAAGCGCGGTCGCGCGAGCCGTGAACGTGAACGCCGCCGCCGGCCGTTGCATCGAAAGTGTTTATAACGCCCGGTTGAAAGTTGAGTAAATCGAGCGGATTGCGTCCGCGATTGCCGACAATCGGTAAACTTTCGAGAGTTCTCTGGTCAACCGTACTTCCCAAGTTTCCCGAACTGCCGGTTTGAACGGCTTCCGCAGTTCCCTCCACTGTAACTGTTTCAGCCACTCCGCCGACATCGAGCGATATATTAACGGTCGCCGGTTGATTAATAAAAACCGTATTTTTGCCGGCTACGGTTTTTTTAAATCCCTGTTTTTCAACCGTAACCTGATAACTTCCCGCTTGTATCAAATCGAATGTGTAAGTTCCGCTGTCAGCGGTTTCAGTGGTAAGGGAAATTCCCGTCCCCTCGTTTGTTAAAGTTACGGACGCGCCTGAAACAGCAGCGCCGGAACTGTCCGTAACAGTTCCTGTCAGACGCGACGTTGTTCCCTGTGCGAAAGCAGCAGTCGTCCATAAAAGAGACAGAATAAAAACAGACAACAAAAGTCCAAATGGTTTTTTGCTCATCCTTGAGACCTCCAACGAATTTTAATTTATAACAATAGCCTTATGTGTTTATGGAAATAAGATAAGAATTATTAATGCAAAATAACATACAAATCTAAATTAGTTAAGCGAAATTTAATAGAAATTTAATTTTTTTGAAACAAATAAAATTTTAAAAAAACTGTTTTGAAATCGAAGGAATCAAAAACTTACTATTTTTTGCTGTAAGTTATTACAAAGTTGGAAATGAAGTTTTGGTGAGAAATTTTAAGTTTGAATATTAATGCTTCTAGAATCAATGCAAATTTATTTTTGGTATTTAAGAACCGCACCGCTTGCGCCGACTGCCCAGCCGAATTTTTTTGTTATAAACAAACCGTAAAGATTTTCTTTTGTATAGCTGGCTTGTTTTACCCAGGATTTTCCTTTGTCCGAGGACCGCAAAATCGTGCCGCTATAACCGACAATCCAGCCGTTTTTGTCGTCGGCAAAATCGACGCGCAAAAATGTCGCCGGAAAATTTGTTTTAACCGTTTCCCAAAGTTCACCGCCGTCTTCGGTACGCAAAACCGTACCTTTTCCGCCGACCGCATACCCTTCTGATTTGTCCCGAAAATCTACATTATACAAGGGTTTGTCGGAGCCGGATTTTTGTTTTATCCACGTAAAACCACCGTCAATGGTTGTCAGAATTATTCCTTTGTCGCCGACAATCCAGCCGTCCGAGCCGTTCACAAAGTCCAGATGGTATAATTCCGCTTTTGCGGCAACCGCAACTCTCGACCAGGTTTCGCCGCCGTCGTTTGTCCGCATAACGAGCGAGTCAACAACCTCGTCGGCTTTATTAAGCAGCGAACCGACGACGAAACCGAGTTTTTTATCGGGAAAACGAATACTCAAAAACTCCGGTGTTAAGCCTTTAAAATCACTTGTTTTATATATTTTCGTTTCCTGCCAACTGCGCCCGCCGTCTCTAGTAATAAACATTTTTTTTCCGGCGACCAGATAACCGTTGCTGTCGTTGCGAAAATAAATTTCATTGATGTTTTCGTCCGTTTGCAAATCGTGCTGGGTCCAATTTCTACCGCCGTCTTTTGTAAAAGCAAGATAACCTTTGTCTCCTGCAACAAAGCCGTTCTCCGAAGATGTAAAATGAACTGCTACCAAATCGCCTGCCGCTTTAGTGCGATTGACAGACCAGCCGGTTTGCGCGGGGTAAATTTGAACCGACAACAACATGGCACACGCAATTAATAAAACTCTTTTTAAACCCGTCGTTTTCGCTTTGTTCATAATTTTAGTAAAAAAAAGGCGACTCTTCGACGAGTAAAATAACCTTTATCGCGCCGAATGTCACCCTTTAAAAATATATTTCATTGAATCGAAAAATCAGTTCAAAACTTATTTAACAATTTTGTAAACCTTTCCTTTCCAAACGACGACGACTTGTTCACCGAGTGAGAAATACCGCGCTAAATCTTTTTCCTTAGAAATTAGCTCAAAAAACTCGTTGCTTGCAAACTTCAATCTCCTCTCCGGCAAACGGGCTTCTTCCTTGAATTCGGAATCAATCCAAACGCCCGCTTCAAAATAAAAAGTTTTCGCGCCAATTTTTTTGACGCTTCCGGTTATAATCGTTTCATCGTCCTCGGAATTAATCGTTGTCTGCCCCTGCTGTTTTTTTGCCTCTTTGCTGGCTCGGACTGCTCCTTGACCGGTTGTTGCTCCGGCGGGTAAAGGTTTTGCAGGAGATTTCCTTGCAACACTTCTGCCGTTAATCGGCAAATCGGCTGAGACCGTGTTTGAAGAATTGCTTTGCCGCATATTTTCGAACGCAGTTCTGTTTTCCCGCTCACTGCCGTCGGTTGCCAGATACGAAGTATAAGGCGTAACGATTCCGTAACGAGTACCTAAATCGACGATTTCATCGCGCAACTCTTTGCTTTCACCGTTTGAGCGGATTTGTTCGACCAGCCAGCCGACGCGTCGTGTCGCCCAAAGTCTTGGCAAAAAGCTGTTGTCTTCGGTGCGAAGCGGAAAATCGAGGTTTTTATATTCAAAAGCTCTCGTTTCCCTTACGGTTTTTCCTTTCAAAAGAATTGTTACATTTTCCAAATCGCCCGTGTTTTTGTAACGCCCTATTAACGTCAACTGTGTGCCTTTGAAAACATCATTTAACGTTCGCGGATAAAGTAAATCGGTTTCGATGCTGCCGAAATCCATTTCCAAATCGGTCAAAACTGGCGAATTTACACGCGTAAAAAAGTTCGAAACTTTTACTTCCAAATCTTCTTTTGGTTCGATATAATCGGCAACGCCTGAATTTTCAGAGGCAAGTTTATCAAGCAGTCTCGTATTGACATCATAACCGACACCGAATGTGAAAAGTCGCAAATCTTCGACTTTTATTTGCCTGGCATTTTCAACAATTTTTTCTACGTTGGATTCGCCCACCGTCGGCAAACCGTCCGTCATAAACACCAGCATTTTTGGTCTGTCTGAAGAATCAAATTGTCGGAGTGACGCTCTTAAAGCGTCGTTGATATTAGTTCCGCCGGTCGGTGTAAGTTTTTTGACGAATTCTTCACCGCGTTTTTTGCCCTGCGCATTTGCCGCAATCAAACTGCTTTCCATCAAATGTTCTTCGCCGGCAAAATTTATGATGTTAAACCTATCTCCGTCGCGCAGGTTTATAACTCCGAAGAGCAAGGCGGCGCGCACCTTTTCCATTTTGCCTTCCTCTGCCATCGAACCCGACGTATCAAGCACGAAAACAATATCTTTATCAACCAATTCGTGTTCCGTCAGGTTGTCTTTCGGGGAAAGCTGCAGCAGAAAATAACCGTCTTTGCCAGCTTCACGATAAGTCAGAAGCGACAAACCGAAATCGTTGTTCGATATTCCGTAAAAAAGCTGCAAATCGTTGTCGTCGCCGTTTGTTTCAAACGAAACCGTAGCCGCATTTTCGCCTTTGCGCACAACTTCGATTTTATGCGAAGGCGAATAAACGTTTCGCAAGGCTTCACGTCCTTCAATTGCGATTTTACCGGAAACCGTACCGAATTTTTGCGGATTTCTCGAATTATTATTTCGAAAAGAATTTTCCGACGAAAGTGGATTCGGTCGCGAATTATTCCAGAGGTTTCTGCCCGTGCCTAACGGATAACGATAAGCGACAGTTCCCGATTCGGCTTTCAAAACTTGCGAATACGTGATTTCAAGTTTCTTATCCGAGTTTGGCGGAATAGGAAAAATCGAAGCCTGAAACAAGTCTTTTCCGGCGTATTCAAGCAAGCCGGGGTCGCGCTGCCGTCTGACGATTTCATCATAAATTCGTCTTGCCTCTTCCCGACTTCTGACTTCGCCGACCAGCTTTTTGCCATTTTCCCAAATCGCAAACTCTACAATCGAAGCCGTTTCGGGAATCGGAAAAAAGTATGTTCCTTCCAAAGTGTAAGGCGTGTCGTTGCGAAAAACCTGCTCGATGTGCGTAGTCGCAACTTGCCCGTTAATGCGCGTATCAAGCTCGATTGATTTAACCGGAAGTGCGTTGGGAAGCGGAGCGGGGCGGGGGCGCGGAGGAATCGGACGACACGGGCGAATCTCGCAAATAATCGGAACGATTACGCCTTGCGCGCTTGCTTCAACCGCGCTTAAAAAAGCAATGAACAACAAACAAAAAAAATTTGCCGCATTATTAAATCTCATAATTTATCTCCCTCTTTCAGGTTTTATCAGCGCTGGTTTTCAACTTACGCTTTTAGTTCGGATAAATTTAAGAACGCGGCAAATTTTTATTTCTTGCAAATTTTATTTATTTGGGCTCGTCGGTTAGAGCGTCGTCAATATCTTTTTCCAATTTGAAACGCAATTTTTCAACCAAAGAATCGGATTTTTGAAGATTCGTTTCCAGGCTGGTGCGGCTGCTCTGGATTTCCGTCAAAAGGTTTTGCAGATTTTGCTTTTCGCTTTGCATATTTTTGCGGCGCGTATCACGCAACTCTTCCGGGCGGAGCGAACCGACAAAGGCAACCGAGCGGTCAATCATTTCCGAACGCGATTCGTTTTCAATCTGCTCGAGTCGGGTTCTTACGGTGCTTTCCTTTTCGATCATATCGAAAAGCTGTTTTCGCAAAGATTCCGAGCGCGTTTCGGCTCGTGTTAAAATATCCAGATTCAATAACAGACGTTTTTGCTTTTCGTCGTAAGTGTTGGTTTTGCTGGATTCGAGCGACTTGACGCGCGTTTTTAAATCTTTTATCCCGTCGCCGACTTTATCAATTTTATTTTCCAGACTTTCCGGTTCGGTCAATTGATTTTGCGGAATGACGATTTGATTTTCGTTTTGATTGTCTTCGGCGCGGCTGATGATTTCCGGCTCGGTCTGCTGCGGCACGGACAAAGAAGTTAAAACGGCAACCGGGCGCGCCGTTCTCCTTGTTTTGCGCTTTGCGGTTTGCGCCTCCGCAACTGAAAACAAAACACACAGACAAAACAAAAATGTCAATGTGGATGCAAAAATCCCTTTCGACTTTCGGATTATGGTTTTCATAATTTTATGTTTTCTGATTCGGTAAATCTTTGTCGGGAAGCAAATCGCCGGTAAAAAATTCGACAATGTTTTTGCCTGCCCCTACAAAAGGAATCGCGTCAATTCCGGCATTTAAAACGCCTTTGACGACGCCTTTTCGTTTGATGTCATAACCGACCAAACCGATTGCCATTGCGGTTCCGACGTATGGAATTGATTTTGCGACGCGCCTGGCAAGCGTCCAACCGCCGGCGTGGACAATTTTTCTCTTCAAATTTGGATTCTCATTTGCCATAATTTTCCTCAAACGGTTTTTATTATACTTGCCTTATTCGGATGACAAAAGCATACTTTTACTTTGCACGCAGATTTTCCCTTAAAGTTTCAAATATCCGTTAAGATTATGTCGCTTATCATCAACAATCTTTTCAAAAGACACGGTGAAAATTGGGTTATCAAAGACGTTTCGCTCCAAGTCGAAAAGGGCGAAATACTCGGCATATTCGGCGTTGTCGGCGTCGGCAAATCAACTCTAATCCGCGCTATTGCAGGTGATATTGAACACAACGGCGGCACGGTTTTCTTCGACGCCGATGACGTAACCGACTTGAATTGCACAGAGCGCCGTTTTCATTTCCCAAAATTATCAAACGAATCTTTTTGGAAAACAATGTTCAAAGCCGAAGTTCCCTCCGAATTGTCCGATGGTATCGGTCAGGTTTTGGCTCTTGAAAATGCTTTGCATACAGCCGAAGGCGTGCTTCTGCTCGACAATCAATTCTGCTTTATGGACCGGGAAACGCGCGAGGAAAATTGCGAAAAGCTCCGGCAAAACGTAAAGGAGAAAAATCTCGCCGTCGTTTTTGCGACAAATGATTTTAACGAAATTTTTTTAATTTGCGACCGCGTCGCCGTGCTTCACGACGGCGAGATAAAACAGACGGGAACGCCGCGGGAAGTCTATGAAAATCCCAATTCGGCGACGGTGGCGCGCGTTACCGGACGAAATAATTTAATCGAAGCCAAACGTTTAAGTTCAAGTAAAACGGAAACGCCTGAATTTCAAACCGTCAAAGGCGAACACCGAATTTTCACAGACCAAATCGAAAAAAATGCGCTCGACGCAATCGACCAAATTGTTACGCTCGCCATTCGCCCCGAACACATTTCGATTTCCTTCGGCGCGTCTTTTCCCGAAGACAATCTGCTCAAAGCCAAAATTTCCGGCGTAAAATACCTGGGCGCAACGACTCTTATCGAACTCGATGCCGATGGCTTAACATTAAATTCTTTGGTTTTGCGCCTCGTCGGTTTGAATATCGGCGACGAATGTATGGTCGGACTTCCGCCCGACCGAATTCAAATTTTAAAAGATTAATCAAACCATTATTCGATCGACGTTAAGCATTAACGCCTCTCTGACTTTTTGTTATTGGATTCTGGTAATTGTAAGATACTGTTTTGTTCCCGTAGAATTTTGAGTTTGATACGCTATTATTGCACCGTTCAGATATACAAATCCAGGGCTTTTTATCCAGTTGCCGCTCGGATTAGTTACTTCATAAACAACACCGAGCAGAGTAGATTTGACAAAGTATTTGTTGGTCGTAACAGAGCTGTTGTTTTGGTATTGTTTGACTCTTTGACCGTCGCCGTCAAAGCCCTGTTCAATCGTCAAGGTGCGCTGCACTCCGCCGACTGTTATTGGACTGGTCGTTTTGTAACTTCTACCCGTTGCATTGTGGAAAGTCTATAATGTTCCCGCTTTTATTTGTCTGCCGTCGGCATCGTATTTCTAATTTGTCTCTTATCGTTTGTTGATTGTATAAATTGATTTTCTTAACCACACCAAGATGATGACGACTTAGAACGCAAATGCAAATTAGGTGCAAAATATCCAAATCTACTTATTACTTCCTAATCGTCTTCATTCTTCTGAACCCATATCTCGAAACCTTCAGCCCAGTTGCGATAAACAGCCAGTCCATAAACGTGCGTGATTTTGTCATCCAATTCTGTTTTCCGAAAATTCCTTTGAAAATTCGGGATCTTCTTTATGTAATTAGTCAAAGGTATCGATTTGTCAGGGGATACATTTATCTTTTCAACAATATTCTTATTCGGATTGTTTTTATCTTATTCTGTCGTAATAAACACTTATACGGAATGTTTTATATCTGTAACTTCCGAATGTATCTGGAGCTTGAAAGCTGCCTTTTCCCAAAATTTTGTCCACATCAAAGCGAGTTGTTATACATGGGACAATTCCATTTCAATCTTTGGAAAACACCTCGATTCCAAAGACGGAAAATAGCATGGTTAACATCCAGCCTGTCCTTTTCATTGTCTTAATCCACTCAATGGTATTTGCTGGCATTCGCTTCATTCCTTTACACCTTCCTTATTCCTCCGCAAGCCGATTTCAACGCTTCTTCACCGGCTATGTTAATACTGACTCTTAGTAATGATTTAACACTATTCAAATCCTTAATTCTTCAACTTAATTCCAAGGTAACTTTCGGCAAATTATTCAATCGGTGTTAAAACAATCTGAACACGACGGTTTTTTGCACGATTAATATTTGTCGTATTCGGCGCAATCGGCAAACTCGCGCCCAAGCCTTTTGCTTCCAGACGATTTTGCGCAACGCCGAGCGATATGATTTTATCGGCGACCGATTGCGCGCGCTGTTCGGTTAAAGCCTGTAATTCTTCCGGCGTTCCTTTGTCGTCAGTGTGCGATTCGACCGAAATTTTATAATCGGTGTTGCTTGCCAGAACTTCGCTGAGTGAACTTAAATTCGTTTCGCCTTTTGGAGCAAAGCTGCTCGTCCGCGTTCCCGTAAAATAATTTTCCGGTAATGTTAAAATAATTCCGCGCTCGTCTCTTTTGACCTCGCCGAAGCGTTTGAGCGACTGCATCAAAACCGCAGTATTCGCTTGAATTTGGCTCAACCTCTGTTCTTTTTCTCGCTGCTGTTCGAGCGCTTTATTTTGACTTTCGATGTTTGCCAGTTTTTGGTTGGCGCTTTCGACTTCGGTTTTTGTTCGCCCGAGTTCTTCGCGCGCTTTGCCTAATTCGGCTTGTAAATCTTTTATTTGGTTGGAATAATTCAAAGCATCGCGTTCGGCAAGTTCACGGTTTCTCGTCTCGCGCGCGAGTTCTGATTTCAAAGCGGCGACTTCGTTTTGCGCGTCTGTATATCTCACTTCCGATTGGCGAATTTCCGCGTCCGAGCGAGTTTTTTCATTGCGTTTTTCGCGTGCTTCACGACGCGCTGCTGCGGTCGTTTCGGCTTTAACTGCCACGCCGATTGCTTGTCGCGCCGAAATATCAACTTGTTCTTCGTCGCGTCCGGCTCGCCAGGCGGCATCGGCGGTTTGCAAAAGCGCTTCGGCTTGATGCAATTCTTCGACGGCATCGCGTTGCGCTCCGGCAAACCTCGCCAGCGCAACGGCTTGTTTCGCCTGCAAAATCGTCGAAGGTGTTTTCGCATAATCGGTTTCGGCAATTTCCGGCGTTCTCGCATCGCGAAAATAATCGCTCGAATTTCCGAAATACTGTATCGCGCGCGTAGTCGCCGGCGTTCTTCCGCTCGGCGCATACGGACTCAAATTTTCCAGCATAATCGTCTGGCTCGGACGCCGCACGAGAAAATGCGGTTCAGCCGTGATAATCAAAGAGAAAGTTTGCAAGGGCGTCGTAACAGACATTTTTGAATCGAAATCGAAAAAACCGCGACGTTTTATCTCGCCGAGATTATCAATCTGTCCGTCGGGCGAAATCGCCCACAAAACATAAGTCGCGTAACCTGCGCCGAGTTCAAACGGACGCGGCATTTTTGAAACCGACAAATCAATCTCGGTTCCGTTTTTTGAAGTTCGTTTGAGTTTCGCTTCGCCTTTCATACGCGGAAAGCGCGTCGTGCCGCGAAACTGTACATAAACCAATTCGTCCTGCGGATAAGTTATCGCCGTCGTCTGACGCGCAACGTCAACTTGAGCGAAACTTGTTATGGTTAGTAAAAATAAAAAAGATAATAAGGCGAGTAAACTGTGTGCTTTATGGATTTTCATTTGTGCCTCCGAAGAAGTTTTAACGATTAAAAAGATGCCGTCAAAACAATCGGCGTTGCAAATCTTACCATATTTTTAAGTAACGAAACGGTTTTGGCTTTGCGGCGCGAGTAAAGTATATTCAATAATTTACACGGCAATGAACGATTTCAAACGACTTTTAAAATATCTCCGCCCGCATCTTTCGACGTTCGTTTTCGCGTTCGTCGCAATGATTTTCGGCGCGCTTTTCGAGAGCGCGACGCTTGCGCTCCTCGTTCCGATTTTCAAGCAGACTTTTAACGCCGGACAAAGTGCCGAGACGCTTTACGGTTTGCAAAAACTGATTCCCGAAAACGATTGGTTTGCGGCGTGGGCGATGATCTCCGTTTTACTGATAAGTTTTAGAATTTTAGGTGGAATTTCCGAATATTTCTCTTCGTATTTGATGGCAAAAATCGGGCAATCAGCCGTTTTGCAATTAAGGCAGGAACTATACGCGCATCTTTTGAATCAATCAGCGAGTTTTTTTCAGAAACACAGAACAAACTTTCTCGTCTCGCGTCTTGTCGCCAGCGCGGCGGCAATTGAATTGGCAGTTTCATCGAATTTGCGCGACGTTTTCCGCGAAACCGTTATGCTTGTTGTCTTTTTGAGCGCCGCTTTTTACTTCAATTGGCGTTTGATGCTGGGTGCAATGATTATCGCGCCGATTATTGGAATTTTGACATCCAAATTCAGCAAATCGCTCAGAAAACTTTCTGAAGAATCGTTCGAAGGAAATAAACTTTTAACCGATACGGCGCAGGAATCGATCGCCAATTTTACAATCGTTAATGCTTACCGCGCTGAAGAACGCGAAAAATTGCGTTTTGCAAATGTAGCAAGAATTATCGCGCGCGCCAATCTTCGTTCGGGAAAAATTGCCGCCCTTTCGCCGCCAATCATTACTTTAATCGGCATTATCGCTGTTGTAGTATTTTTATTTTTCGGTCTGCGCGAGATAAACACAGGCAGAATGGAAGCCGCGCAGTTTTTCACGTTTCTGTTTTTCCTTTTTTCAAGTTATGACCCGATGCGAAAAATTTCGCGACAGCACAACGAAATTACAAAAGCATTTGCAGCCGCGCGCGACGTTTGGGATATTTTAGACCAAACCGAAGCCTTGCCGGAAAAGCCAAACGCCGTCGAACTCCAGCCTTTGCAGGATAAAATCGAACTCAAAGATGTTTCTTTCAATTATCAAACGGACGAAAAATCTATTCTCAAAAATATAAATTTGAAAATACCGAAAGGCGCGATGGTCGCTCTCGTCGGCGAGAGCGGCGGCGGCAAATCCAGTTTGATAAAAATGATTCAAAGGCTTTACGATGTTTCGAGCGGCGCGATTTTTTGGGACGAAACCGATTTGCGCGATGCACGAGTTTCGAGTTTGAGAAAACAAATCGCCCTCGTTACGCAGGAAACGGTTCTGTTCAACGACACGATTCGCTATAATATTTCTTACGGACGACCCGACGCAACTCGAACAGAAATCCGGAAAGCCGCGCGAATTGCTTTTGCTCTAGATTTTATTGAGGAATTGCCGAAAGGCTTTGACACGCTTGTCGGCGAGCGCGGAATTTTCCTTTCGGGCGGTCAGCGTCAGCGAATTGCTATCGCGCGCGCCGTTCTTGTGAATGCGCCCGTTTTAATTCTTGATGAAGCCACCAGCGCGCTCGATACCGAATCGGAAAGTCTCGTGCAAAAGGCTTTGGCAAATTTGATGCAAAATAAAACTTCAATTGTCATAGCACACAGGCTTTCAACCGTTCGCCGCGCCGACAAAATCGTCGTAATGGAACGCGGACGAATCGTCGAAACCGGAACGCACAATGAACTTTTAGAAAAAGGCGGAATCTATAAACGTTTATACGAATTGCAATTTTTGGAGGACGAAAACAGTAGTCAGTTGTCGGTTGTCAGTAGTCAGAAAAAATCTGATAAAACCGATAACCGGAAACTGACTGCCGACAATTGAAAAATGAAATCAATGACCGGATTCGGACATGGACAGGCGGCGGGAGAAAATTTTAATGTCGCAGTCGAAATAAAAACTGTCAACAATCGTTTTCTGGATGTTAGTTTGCGTCTTGCAAACGAATTCCAAACACTCGAGACACAGTTGAAGCGGCTTATTACAAGCCGTCTTTCGCGCGGCAGAATTGACGTTTATGTCAACGTCGAGCAAACCGGCGACATTGCATATGAATTGAATCGCCCTTTGATTTCCGGTTACTTGTCGGCTTTGCGCGAGATGCAGACAGATTTTTCCCTTTCCGGCGAGCCGGATTTGAACGTAATTGCCCGGTTGCCAAACGTTTTACAGGCAAAAAAAGACGACATTAACCAAAATCTTGCCGAAGCGATTGAAAAAGCCTGCCAGGATGCTTTGGAAGAGCTTGAAAAAATGCGCGAGACAGAAGGCGAAACGCTGCAAACTGAACTTGAAACGCGCCTTTCGGCAATCGAGATTCAACTTCCGAAAATCGAAACTGAAAGCGAATCAGTCGCTGAAGAATATCGCCAGCGTTTAAACAAGCGTATCGAAAATTTATTGAGCAAAAGTGAAACGCAAATCGAATTGGACCAGGCGCGTCTCGCGCAGGAAGTTGCGTATTTGGCTGATAAAAGCGATATTTCCGAAGAAATCTCGCGTCTGAAAAGTCATCTCGAACAATTTCGCACCATATTGAGTCAGGAAACGGAGGTCGGCAAAAAACTTGATTTCCTGACACAGGAATTAAACCGCGAAGCCAACACTATTTCTTCCAAAACGAATAATTTGGTTGTAAAAGAATCTGCTTTAGTAATCAAGGCAGAGATTGAGAAAATCCGCGAGCAGATTCAAAACGTAGAGTAATAGTGAATGGTGAGTGATGAATGGTTAATTAAAAATATTTCTTCCATTCACCATTCACCATTCACCATTCACCATTATTATGACCGGTAATCTAATCATCATCAGTTCTCCGTCGGGCGGCGGAAAAGGGACTTTGATAAAAGAAGTTCTGAAAAACGTGCGGGACATCGATTATTCGATTTCATACACGACGCGCCCGATGCGCAATGGTGAAATAAACGGGCGCGATTATTTTTTTGTCGGCATTGCCGAGTTTAATGAGTTGATTGAAAAAGGTGAATTTCTCGAATATGCCCAAGTTCACGGAAATTTTTATGGAACATCGCTCAAACAGAATGCGGCAAAAACGAATATCGGACACGACGTAATACTCGAAATCGATGTTCAGGGCGCAAAAAATGTGCGCGCGAAAATTCCTGAAGCCGTTTCCGTTTTTATTTTGCCGCCATCGTTTGAAGTTTTGCGCAGGCGTTTGATTACGCGAAAAACTGAGAAACAACAAGATTTGTCCGTTCGCCTGCAAAATTCTTTCGGCGAAGTCCGGAATTTCAATCAGTTCGAGTATATTGTTATAAATAACGAAGTTACCGAAGCGGCAAAAAATTTAGAAACGATAATTTTAGCCGAAAGACAAAAGCGAATTAGACAAACCGAAGCGATTCGGGTTATTTTAGATAGTTTTGATGCTTCACTTGAAAGTGTCTTAGGAGATTAGAAATATTTATGGTCGAAAAAAACGAACAACAAATCGAGGAAACTAACAACAGAAGTGGGGCGACATCGCAGAACGACTCAAAATACAGAAAAATTATCTTAGCCGCGCAGCGCAGCAAACAAATTCAGCGCGGCGCAAATCCGCGAGTCGATATGGACCCGCGTAAAAGCAAATCTACCCGCATTGCAATGAAAGAACTCGACGAAGGAAAAATAGATTATGAAGTTTTGAGTGAAAAGTAGTTACTCGTTTGAATTTAACAGATTTTTTGATTGCGTGTCTTTATTCCATTTGACGAATTTTGCGGCAATGTCGCGCGCTTGAATCTCGAAAGGAATTTCCCAGTATGCTTCCTGCCGCGAAACCGATTTCAAATTTCCCTTTTGCTTTAAATTCACTGCAAAACTTTTTAAATATTTAAAGAGAAAGCGAAAAAAACCCTCGCGTTCAAATTGCAAAACATGCGCGATTTCGTGCGCCGCAAGTTCAACGTGAATTTTATAATTTTTATTTTCTAAAAGGGTTACAAATTTCGGTTTGACGAAAACGTTTCTCCCGATAGTTATGCCCTGAATGTTTAATATTGTGGTTATAAGTTGTGAGAATCTTCCGGTATAAAAATAAATTGCGGGCAGTTGAAATTGTTTATTTTTAAGCTGTTTACGAAAAAATAATTCAAACTTTCGGCGGGAACTTTCAGCTAATTTCATCAAAAAAAATATACATCCTTTTAGACACAAAAAGGCGGAAAACTGAATTTTATTTTTCAATAAATTAGTTTTCCGCCTTTTTTTCTAAGCCCTATTTACATCTTTTCCGGCATCGCTTATCGCGTCTCCGACCGCATCAACCGCGTCGCCGACGCCGTGTTTAACTTTGCCCCAGGTTTCCTGACCTTTGCCTGCCGCGTTTTCCGCTTCACCTTCGGCTTCCAAATCTCTGTCGCCGGTCGCTTCGCCGGTTTTATCCTTGACCCAACCTTTTGCCTGGTCAAATTTTCCTTCGACTTCATCTTTATTCGGTATTGACATTAATTTTCTCCTTTTGACAATTTGTATCTTTTTAGAACAATAAGTTCGTAAATGAAAATAAAAGCAAATTACATTCCTTTATAATTCGGACCGCCGCCCCCTTCGGGCGTTACCCAATTGATGATTTGATACGGGTCGGCGATGTCGCAGGTTTTGCAGTGGACGCAGTTTGAAAAATTCACTTTTATCTCGCGCCGTCCGGTTTTAGAATTTTCTTCCATTTCATAAACCGCCGCCGGACAGAAACGCTGGCACGGATTGTCGTATTCTTCCGCGCAGCGTGTTGCGCAGATTTCAGTATCCAGTATGTGCAAATGCGACGGTTGGTCTTCGTCGTGCGAAACCGCCGCGTGATAAACGTCCGTTATTTTATCGAAAGTCAGTTGTTTGTCGAATTTCAGATTCGAATAACGCTGCGAGTTCGCTTCGTCTTTGTATTCGTATTCGACTAAAGTCTTCATTCGCTCGTGTCCGGCGACGTGATTTTCCTTCGGCATAAAACCCCAAGCCATTCCCCCGGATATAAACTGCAAACCGCCGTTGACGAGCGCCGACCAGCGACCTTTTTGGAAAGAAGCGTGAAAATTTCTGACAGCGTAAAGTTCCTTGTAAATCCAACTGTGATTTACCTTTTCTTCGTATTGCCGCAGAGTTTTCGACGTGAAATCTTCATTATCAAAAGCACTTAAAATTGTCTCAGCGGCGAGTATTCCCGATTTCATCGCCGTATGAATTCCTTTTATTCGCTGACCGTTTAGAAAAGACGCGCAATCGCCGACGAGCAAAACTCCGTCGGCGTAAAGTTTTGGCATCGTGTGCCAGCCGCCCGCGTTTATAGTTTTTGCGCCGTATTTTAGCATCTTACCGCCCGCTAAAATTTTGGCAATCGCCGGGTGAGTTTTGAATTTTTGAAACTCGGCGTGCATATCGAGCAACGGGTCAATATAATCCAAGCCCGTAACATAGCCGATGCTGATGACGTTGTTTTTCATACCGTAAATCCAGCCGCCGCCGTAAGTTTTTGTATCCGACGGAAAACCGAGTGTGTGTATGACGCGCCCTTCATCAAAATTTCCGGCTGGAACTTCCCAAAGTTCTTTGACGCCGAGCGAAAATACCTGCGGCTCTTTGCCTTCGTTCAAACCGAGACGCTGCGTCAATTGTTTTGCCAGCGAACCGCGTGAGCCTTCGCCCAAGACCGTAACTTTTGCAAGAAGGTCAACGCCCGGCTCGAAATTGTCTTTCGTTTTTCCCTCTTTATCCGTTCCTTTATCGCCCGTTCTGACACCGACGACGCGCTCGTTTTCGTCGTAAAGCATCTCCGCGCCGGGAAATTCGGGGAAAATATTAACTCCGGCTTCCTCGCATTTCTCGCTTAACCATTCGCACATTTTGCTCAGAGACAAAATATATTTGCCATGATTTTTCAAAGGCGGCGGCGTTATCGGCGAAACAAGAGCGCGGTTTTCGGTAAGATACCAAAAAGCGTCATCCGTAACAACGGCGTCAACCGGACAGCCTTGTTCGAGAAAATCCGGCATCAATTCGCGCAGTGCAATCGGGTCAACGACTGCACCCGACAAAATATGCGCGCCGACGTTTGAGCCTTTTTCGATAATTCCGATTTCCAAATCGCCGAGCGGTTTTCCCTTTTTCCTGCCTTTGGCGATTAAATCATCGTGTACTTTTATTAAATTTTTTAAGTGAAGCGCCGCCGCTAAATTCGCCGGACCCGCGCCGACGAAAACTATGTCCATCTCCAATTGTTCGCGTTCAATCATATGTTTTTCTTTTGTAATGAATGGTTATTCAGTTTCTTTAAATATAACAAAGCGTTGGCGAATCTTCTAATCGAAAACGCATAAATCAAAGGCGGAAACCGATTTGGGAATCGAGTTTCCGCCTGTTAAAAAAAAAGCGTGTTTTTGTAAATTTTCGAAATTTAATACGAAGCGTTTGCCGCCGAAACGACTTTTTCAGCCGCATCGCGCATACCGTCTGCAGTCAGGATATTGATGCCGGAATTTTTCAAAACCCATCTGCCTTCTTCGACGTTTGTGCCTTCGAGACGCGCGACAATCGGAACAGAAATGCCTAAATTTTTCGCCGCCGCGACGACGCCGTTGGCGACCATATCGCAGCGAACGATGCCGCCGAAAATGTTTATCAAAACAGCTTTGACGTTATCGTCGGCAAGCAGAATTTTGAATGCCTGTTCGACGCGCTCCTGCGACGCGCCGCCGCCGACATCCAGAAAGTTTGCCGGTTCGCCGCCGGCGAGCTTTATGATATCCATTGTCGCCATCGCCAGACCCGCGCCGTTGACCATACAGCCGATGTCGCCGTCGAGTTTGATATAATTTAAATCGAACTTCGAGGCTTCAATTTCCAGTGGTTCTTCTTCGTTTAAGTCTCTCAATTCGGCATAATCTTTGTGGCGGTAATTTGCGTTGTCGTCGAAATTTACTTTCGCATCGAGCGCTATAAGGCGATTGTCTTTGGTAAGCAAAAACGGATTGATTTCCAGCAATGAAGCGTCGCTCTTCTCATAAGCCTCATATAATTTGGTCATAAAATTCGCCGCTTGATTGATTAATTCCGACGGCAAACCTAAACCGAATGCAAGTTGGCGCGCTTGAAACGGACGAAACCCGACTGCCGGGTCAATCGCTTCCTTCAAAATCAATTCGGGTGTTTCCTCGGCGACTTTTTCGATGTCCATTCCGCCAGCTTGCGAAGCCATAAAAACATTTCTGCCCGTAACGCGGTCGAGGGTGATTCCCAAATAAAATTCCTTATCGATCGGCAAACCTTCTTCGATAAGCAGTGTTTTGACTTCGCGTCCTTCCGCGCCGGTTTGATGCGTAACGAGCGTCATTCCAATCATTTGTTCGGCAATCGCGCGCGCTTCTTCCGGCGATTTGGCGAGTTTGACGCCGCCGCCTTTTCCGCGTCCGCCCGCGTGAATTTGCGCTTTAACAACAACGATGTCAGTTCCCAATTCGCGCGCCGCTCGCTCGGCTTCTTCAGGCGTTCGAGCAACGATGCCGTGCGGGACAGGCACGCCGTATTGTTTCAAAATTTCCTTTCCTTGATATTCGTGAATTTTCATAAATGTTTTGCTAATTTGGTTTCTGAAAACATCAAAAGTTTAACTTTGCCCGAAATAAAAAGCAAAGACAGTCATATTGGCTATCTTTGCTTTTCGAGTGATTAAACTTTTATTTTTTTACTGAGATTTTTCCACCAATTTGAGTAGAGTGCGAACGGCAACCGCCGTCGGACCTTTCGAGTGATGCGGTTTCTCCGCGTCAGCCCACGCAGTTCCGGCGATGTCGAGATGCGCCCATTTCGCTTTGTCCACAAATTCCTCAATAAATACCGCGCCCATAATCGTTCCCGCTTTACGCGCCGGACCGATATTTTTTATGTCTGCGATGTCGGATTTGATGCCTTTGCTGTAACCTGCGCCGACCGGCAATTGCCAGAAATTTTCGCCCGCGTCCTTACCACATTCGATCACTTCGTCAATCAATTGCTGATCGTTGCCTAAAATTGCCGTGTGCGAATCGCCGAGCGCGATGATGACCGCGCCGGTTAAAGTTGCCATATCAACGATTCGCGTTGCGCCTTGTTGTTCGGCGTAAGCTACGGCGTCGGCTAAAACGAGGCGTCCTTCGGCGTCGGTATTCAAGATTTCAATCGTTTTGCCGTTCATCGCGGTTACCACATCGCCCGGGCGAGTCGCTTTTCCGTCCGGCATATTTTCTACCGCCGCGATGATGCCCAAAACCGGAACTGTTGGCTTTAACAAACCAATGGCGCGCATTGTGCCTATCACGGACGCGCCGCCCGACATATCGTATTTCATTGCGTCCATATTCTCTGACGGTTTTATCGAAATTCCGCCCGTGTCAAACGTGATGCCTTTGCCGACGAGCGCGAGCATTTCGCCTTTTTTGCCGGTGGACTTTTTCGGCTCGTAACGCAGAACAATCAATTTCGCAGGTTGTGCCGAACCGAGTGAAACACTCAGAAGCGAACCCATTCCGAGTTTTTCCATCTGCTTCTCGTCGAGAATTTCGCATTTCAAATTCGCTTCCTTTGCCATTTTCTGCGCACGGTTCGCCATTTCCGTCGGAGGCAGAATATTTGCCGGTTCGTTTGCCAAATCGCGCGTAAAATTCATCGAATCGCCGATGATTTCGCCGCGCTCCAATCCGTTTTTCAAATCTTTTGAATTTGCGCCTTCAATACACAAAACGAAAGTGTCAATTGATGTGCCGTTTTTTTCCTGCGTTTTGTATTTGTCGAGTTCAAATTGGCTGGTTATAACGCCCTGCATCGCGCAGGCTGCGACTTCCGCATCGTCTGCCGCCTCGCAGCGCGGTATCAATGCAAAACTTTTCGCCTTGCATTTTCGCAAAAAGCGCGCCGCCGTTCCCGCAACTTTCGCCACATTTGCCGCTTTGTAATCCGATTTTTCGCCGATACCGATTAGCAAAACACTGCCTGCTCTGTTTTTTCCTTTCGGCATAAATCTCAAAAGCAAAGTTTCGCCCGCTTCGCCTTTGAATTCTTCGCTTTTGATTGTCGAAGCGACAAGCCCGCCGGTTATTGTGTCAAATTCTTTCAAAACTCCGTTCGTCGGTTTTTCGTCTTTGAATACCGCAACTGCCAACGCATTAACGTCGGCATCCAGAAAATTATCCGTTATCGCCTTAGATTTCATTCATTTACCTCTGTTTGTTGTTTTATTTTTCCCGTAAAAACTTTTTATAATCTATAACTTATCTGAGATTTTCCTTCAACTCGGCGCGCGTTTCACGTTCAACCGTTCTTTTTGTTTCCGTCTCGCGCTTGTCGTAAAGTTTTTTTCCTTTTGCCACACCAATTTCAAATTTAATGCGCCTGTTTTTCCAATAAACACGAGTTACGACCAACGTCATTCCCTTCTGCGTCAATTCTTTTTCCAGCCGTCCGATTTCCTTTCGATGCAGCAGAAGTTTTCTCGTCCGCAAAGGCTCGTGATTATTTATGTTTCCATGTGAATACGGCGAAATATGCGCGTTAAAAAGCCAGACTTCGCCTTCTTTGACGGTAACATAAGATTCCTTTAACTGAATTCGCCCAGCCATCACACTTTTGACTTCCGTGCCGTGCAGCGCAATTCCCGCTTCATATTTATCATTGATGTGATACTCAAAAAAAGCGTGCCGATTATTTACGATTTCCTTTCCGTCAGCCGACATTAGCTTTTATTTTGCCCGTCAATTTTCTTTCAGGCAAGTTTATAAAGCGATAAAGCATTTGACAATGGAATTTTAGGCACTTAAATTATTAGCTATTGGGAGATCGTCTAATGGTAGGACTGCAGTCTCTGGATCTGCCTATCGGGGTTCGAATCCCTGTCTCCCAGATTCTATTTATTCCGAGCAAACTTTTTGGCTGGGATAAAGATTCATTTTCCAATCATCTCTAATATAGGTTTAAGTCTTTCTTTATATTCATAATCAAGAAAGGTTTTTGTCTCTTTCAAATACTTGAAGTGAGAAATATCTAACACAATTAAATTGCATCCAATTGTCTGTGCTTCCACTTGCTTTTTTATATCCTTATCACGAATAGAATCTAGTTTCGATTGTCCGTGAATAGGAAAAAAATGCAAAGGTCCGTTTAGTTCAATTGCTAGATTTAACAATGGAAGATAAAGGTCTAACTCAAGCCCTGACGGTAATATATCTCGAACATTTCCCCTGACTTCTAAATGCTCAAAATCACGGCGAATTAACTCTGACAAATAAGTTTCAGCCTTGCTTTTCCTTATGTTTCCTAGAGTCGAATGAGTGTTTTGATAAGTTGCGCTACAACTTCTACTGCAAAAATTATACTTATTTTTCCTTAACCAACTCTTTTGTTTAATTACCAATTTATTGCAATTTTCACAAGCGATCTCAATGTGATTTTCTTTCGTTCGCTTTTCATAACTACATTTGAGTGAACAAAATCTCAGCGCAAATTGCGAGTTTCCTTTTAATGATGTTAGAATATCATTTTTTGGTTTATAAAATGTGATATTACAGTTTTCACATCGTAGCGGAACAGGATGGCGCGACTTGTAAGTCGAGAGTTCTTCTAATGAAATTAACATTTTCATATTCTTTATTTTAACATACTAAATCCCTGTCTCCCAGCCAAAATTATTGGTGAGTGATGAATGGTGAATGGTGAATTATTGTTTTTTACATTCATCATTCACCATTCATCACTCACAACTATTATGAATGGCTGGCACGAAACAGAAATCCGGGTTCGATATGCCGAAACCGATAAAATGGGCATTGTCCATCATTCAAACTATCTAATCTGGTTTGAACTCGGCAGAAGCGAGTTTTGCCGCGCACGTGGTTTTTCCTATCTCGAAATGGAGGAGCAGGAAAATGCTCTGATGGTTGTCGCCGAAGTTTATTGCCGTTATAAATCACCCGCGTATTATGAAGATTTGGTAACCATCCGCACAAATGTTGCCGACATCCGAAGCCGTTCATTGCGTTTTATTTACGAAATTTACCGCGCGTCAAATCAAACGCTGCTGGCAGAAGGCGAAACACTCCACGTTGTAACCGACAAAAACAAAAAAGTACGGTCGCTGCCCGAAACTTATAAAGAAAAACTGCTGGTAATAGTCGAAACCGAAGAAAATTCCTTTCCTGACGATCAAGCGCCGAGTTGAATTATCGAAAATTATCGAACGATTTAAACTTTTTGTTTTGCCTGTAAAAACGCAGCTTAGAAAACCGGTCGTTCTTTACCTTGTAATCTCGCTGGGTTAAACTTTTATTTATGCCTGATTTTTTGATTTCCGAAGCTTATTTTATCGCTGCAATGATGATTGTTATTTTAATCATTTGCACGGTTGCGTGTTTTTTTTTCTTTCGCCAATTGAAGCTGGAAAAAGCGGAAGCAAAAAAATTAAAAGAAACAAAATTAAAAGAAAAGAAAAATTCGACAAAAGAAAATGTCTGACAACGAAAATCTACACGGAAACGCTCCCGACAAATCAGATGTGGTACTGATCCTGATTGACGTTATCAGCGATTTTGAGTTTGAAGACGGCGAGAAACTTTTCAAAAACGCTTTGCCGATGGCGAAAAATTTGGCTGCCTTAAAGAAAAAAGCTAAAAAAGCAAAAATTCCGGTAATTTATGTCAACGATAATTTTGGTAAATGGCAATCGGACTTTAAAAAACTGCTCGCACATTCGCTCGATGAAGCTGTTCGCGGTTCAAAAATCGTCGAAATGGTTGCACCGGACGAAGACGATTATTTTGTTTTGAAGCCGAAACATTCGGGTTTTTATTCAACTACGCTGGAAATTTTGCTCAAACATCTCCAAAGCAAGACTTTGATCTTGACCGGTGTGGCAACCGATATTTGTGTTTTGTTTACGGCTAACGACGCTTATTTGCGCGATTATAAGATTGTCGTGCCAAGTGACTGCGTCGCAGCTAACGAGAAAAAGGCAAGCCAAGACACCTTAAAATTTTTAGAGCGCGTGCTGAAAGCCGACACGCGCCCGTCTGCGGAAATCAATTTTGCCGAACTAGCCAAAGCGGTTTAATTCAAAAATTTAAAATCAGCCGGCATAAATTCGATGGCGATGATTTCGCCCGCCGTTTTTGCATTTGCGTTTGCGCCCGGACGATAAGATACAACCGCGAAACTTTCCTTTTTCAACTGTCCGCAGCCGAATTGGTTATCGCTCATTTTTTCTTCGTAAGATATCAAGGTTAAAGAGCTAAAATTCTTTGAGGTAAATGTCAAAACTTTATTGTCGGATTTGAAAATAAAGCTAATTTCCTTTGCGCCACATTCGATTTTCGTCAAAAAACCCAAAATTCTTTTTTCGCCCGCTCCTGGTTTTCGCAAAACCGCATTAAGCGCTTCGAGCTTTAATTTCTCGCGCATTTTACCGAGTTCTTCTTCGGTTAGAGGTTTTTCCGTCTGTTCATTGTAAGTTTGAAAAGTTGTGACCGCCGATGTGCCATTTTGAGAATTTTTGAATGCTTCGAGTTGTTTTTCGTATGTATCAATTGATTTGAGCGTGTTTTGTGCGTAGTTCTTCAGCGTAGAATCAGCCGCCGTGTCGAAAACTTTCCCCGCGACATTTTTCGCGTTAAGAAAATCCTTTTTCCGCATATAAATTTCTGCAAGCCGGATTAAATACCATTGATTACCGGGCGCGATTGCCAGCGCTTTGCGTAGATAATTGATGCCTTCGTCAAGTTCCCTGTTTTGCACAACGGTGATAAAAGCGTAAAGGCTGTAGGATTCGGCAAACTTCGGGTTTAGGTCGATTGCCTTTAACAAAGCCGAGCGCATTTTTTCGATTGTCTCGTCCGAATAATTCAAAACGTAACCGCCTTCGTCCATTTCTTCGCGGCTCAGCACGTATGCGTAATTATATTGGGCGAGATAATTTCTTGAATCGTTCTGCAAAGCCTTTTCCAGGTATTTTTTGGCTTCCGCAAAGTTCTTTTGGCGCATTTTGACCATTCCCAGTGTGGTTTGTGCTAGTACGGAATTCGGATTGAGCGCTAAAGCTTGCTGTAGAAGCGTTTCAGCTTCGCCGAATCTATGTCCGTGATAAAGCAAATCGCCTAAATAAGCTTTGGCTTCCGCTTCTGAAAGCGGCAAAGTTTGCATTTGGGTATCAAAAGTTAATTTCTCATTGAATGTTATGCCCGTAATTTTATAAGTGTTTAGGACGAGGTAATTTTTTAATTCCTTTTCCATCGCCGCGTAATCGGTCTGAAACGCCTCACTGAAAGCCGCTTTCGACGTTTTGTTTTTCATCACGAGTTCGAGAAATTTATACAACTGCTTTTGTCTGGCGCCGCCGTTGCCGTTTATTAAATAATGCATCAAAGCCCACGACTGGGCATAAAACACGCCGACGCCGTCGTCCGATTGCTCGTGCAGCGAGTAGTTGTCAATGTTAAAAAACGTATCGAACGGAATGAGGTTATTCTGGCGCAAAAGCAAAATGTGTTCATCCTGTAGCCAGCCGAGCTTAACTTTCTGGTCTTCTTCGATTTTGAAAGTTTGGTAATACTCCGCCAATCCTTCGTTAAACCAGGGTGGAACGTTTGTGCGTCCGTAGTTATTATCCACTATAAAATGCGTGTATTCGTGAAAAATCGTTCCGAAATCGTTTCCGGAAGACGGAAGCGTGATGTAATTAACGTCATCGCCCGGCTGAAAATAACCGGCAATATATTTATCGGTTTTGCCGTTTGCTTTGATTGGTTTAAAAGGCGTGTAGGCTGCGTTGTTTTTGAAAACGACGACCGTTGTAGGTATCGGCGAATTAAAATTTGCTTTGTTTAAAACCTGCCGCAAAACTTCGCGGAATTGTTCGAGTTTTGTCGCCACGCGGCGTATGTCTTTTTCCGAAGCGTTGCCGATTAGATTAAAATTCTTCGAGCGCACTTGCAGCCATTCGTCTTTGGCAAAAGCGCTTCGCTGCCAAAAGCACAACACAAATAAGACCAAAATTATTGCTGGAAATAACTTTTTTATTTTCATTACATTTTTCAGCCAAAATTCAATCGTTAAATTACAGAAGTGGATGTTACTCGTTTAAACTCGTGTGAAATTAAGTTGTCTTTACGTCATTAAGATTTCGAGTTAAACTTAATTTTAAATCAAACCGCATAATTTTGGCAATGTTTTTTTGCGATATGCTTTTATTTTACGGTCATGTAACAAAAGAGATGCTGGTGGAATTCATCTGATGAATATAAAGTTTAACCACCGCTTCGAACATTTTCTTGGTCTTTGAAAAACAAATCGTTCTTCGCTGCAATCTTTTTAAGTGAGTGC
>MWVX01000003.1_pt1 | contig 152229 bp, 163 predicted proteins | sample 1047311 | NCBI WGS metagenome assembly MWVX01 (sample SAMN06349984, study PRJNA376086) | soil metagenome | isolation source: MtG-4 sample Antarctic (ecotone) soil | place: Antarctica | collected 2015-01-13 | reverse complement strand
TTCCCTGCGCATAAAATGTTTTACAAGTTGATTCGTCTCTGGGAAATCAAATCGCTTTTGAATATGCCGAAACGACGGGCAACATTTGGATTGCTAATTTGAAATAGAAGGATGATTTGTAGCAAGACAGCACATAGCGGCTAAATTATCTTTACGCCATGCCGCCGCCCAACAAGTCATTGGACGTGAGGCGGAAACAGCGACTTTGTTAAAAACGTCGTCCGTTTCCCTCACGTTGAACGGTGGCGATTTCTGCCCATGTCAACTCAACCGTTCGGCACTTATTAGTTTGCGTAGTTGTAAGGAGAAAATCGCTTGGACATTAAGGCTTATCTTGAACGAATTAACTATTGCGGCTCGCTTACTCCGACTGCCGATACATTGCGCCAATTGCAAATAGCGCATCTGTCAGCAGTGCCGTTTGAAAACTTAAGTATTCACGCCAAACAGCCGATAGTTCTTGAAGACAATGCACTGTTTTCCAAAATCGTCGAGCGTCGGCGCGGCGGTTTCTGCTATGAGGCGAATGGTTTGTTTGCCTCATTACTCTGTGCATTAGGTTTCAGAGTTGCGCTGCTTCCAGCCGGAGTTGCAAATTCAGAGGGCGGCTTTGGACCGGACTTCGACCATATGGGGTTGATGGTGATGTTAGAGCAGCGTTGGCTTGCAGATGTAGGTTTTGGTGATTCGTTTCGCGAACCATTATTGCTTGATAAACAATGCGAGCAGATACAGGGCAAGCGGGCTTATCAAATTGTTCCCGACGGTAGTCATCTGATTCTTATGCAGCGTGATGTGGAGGATATATGGAAATCTCGGTATCGTTTTACCTTACAGCCTTACAATTATTCTGACTATGCTGAAATGTGTCATTATCATCAAACCTCGCCTCAATCACATTTTACCAGAGCGCGTATCTGCTCACGGGCAACGGAGGAAGGGCGCTTAACATTGAGCGAGATGCGTTTTATCATTACGTCTGAGAACGGCGAACGGCAAGAGCGAACTCTAGCGACTCAAAAAGAATACGAGACGATATTGCGCGAATATTTCGGAATTGTAATGACAGTCTAAAGCTACGTTGTTTTTTTCAATAACGCCGTGCCGAACAATTCAATGAACGCGAGGCGAAACAAGCTTGCTTCATAAAATAAAAAAGCCGTCTTTTGTAAAAACGGCTTCCAATCAATTTAATTTCGTAAATAATCTCTAACTCATAAATCCGCGAAAGTTTTTCGGATTAACCGTATAACCCGGAAATATTTTGTCGTAGCTCGCATTGCCGAGATGTCGTCCGGCGATTTCGGCGAAAACGCTGCGGAAGTCGGTTGTAACGGCTAAATCGCGTCCTTCGTTTAACTGGTCGTCCTTTAAGCCTTTCCATTCGCCGTAAACTTTCCCGCCTTTGACGGCGTTTCCTAAAATCAGCATTTGGTTGCCGTGTCCGTGGTCTGTGCCGTTTGTGCCGTTTTGTCTGGCTGTTCTTCCGAATTCGGACATTGTTAAAATCACTACATCGTCCATTTGCGCGCCCAAATCCGTGGCGAGTGCGGCGATTGATTGTCCGAAATCGCGTAGAAGATTTGCGAGTTGTCCGCGCGCGCCGCCTTCGTTCGAGTGCGTGTCCCAGCCGCCGGATTCGGCGAAGGCGACTTCCAAACCGACGTTTGCCTTGATAAGCTGCGCGATTTGCAAAAGCGAGCGACCCAGAGCCGAGTTTGGATATTGAGCGCCGTTAGCGGCTTTATACTGCGCCGGATTCGCTTTTTTCAGGAAATTCACCGCTTCAAAAGTTTCTTTTCCGGTTTCGCCCAGAGAGTCTTTGGCATTTATTTGCTGATAAATTCCTTCAAAACCGCCTTGCACGGCGTTCGTGTAAACTCCGGCGTTAATGGCAAAATCCGCAAGATTGGTCATCGCAACCGTCGGCGCGCGTCCCATCAAGCTGCGCGGAAGTTGTCCGGTCATCGCAACAGCTTGAAACGGTGAAGCGTCTTTTTTATTTTCGCTTTGAAGAATGCGGTTGAGCCAGCCGTCGCGCGTGGATTTCACTCCGGGCGTCGCCGATTCCATATAATCCTGCGCGTCGAAATGCGAGCGCGTGTTATCGGGCGAACCGACCGAATGAACAATCGCCAGTTGCTTGCTTTGCCAGAATTTTTCGAGCGGTTTAAGCGACGGATGAAGCCCGAAAAATCCATCCAAATTTATCGCGCCATCGGTTTGATTGGGTTTGCTAATGGCAATCGTCGGGCGCAAATTGTAATACTCGCTTTCGCCGTGCGGGACAACGGCATTCAAGCCGTCAACTGCACCGCGCTGGAAAATCGTGATGAGAATTTTGCGTTTGCCGTTTTTATTTGTGAGCGTCTGCGCGTTTGCAAATTGATGCAAAAAACTCGGGGCAGCCGTCATAAAACCGAAACTCGCCAGCCCGATGCCGCTCGCCTTCAAAAAATATCTTCTATCCATAAATATATTAGCCTCAAAATTGAAATGATTTTTCGGGAACCCAAATCCGCGTAACTTTTATTTAGACGTGCGAACAAGTGTTTTAGTCGTTTTTATTTTTAGGAAATATTAACAACCATTAAGGAAATTTAGAATAAATGCAAAATTCAAACTTCTTTTTTCCTCACCCCGCCCAAACCTTTGTCCCTGTTAAATCTGTTCCGGCTTTCGATTTACAAATCCGACCGTTTGTTGCAAACTTGAAATAGGTAAGATGATAATAAAAAATTTCGGCGCGCGGGTGGAAAGTGTTTGGGAAGGCTTGCGTCCGCTGACAAAAAAAATGCTGGTTGGCGCAATTGAAGCCAATCCGACTGCACCAAAACAAAAATTCTCCTACGATGCTCACGCCGATTGGGAACTCAGCCGTCTTCTGTCCGCTTTGGACGAGCAAACAAAAGACCCGGAAATTCGCCAAAACGTCGATAAGCTTGCGGAAATAAAAATTTTAGCCGAAACCTGCGCCGACGTTCTCGAAGCGCAAACTGAATCGGCGGAAGTTTTCATTCAATTAGCGACGCGCGCGCTCGAACGCAACGATTTTAAAAAAATAGACGTGCTTGCCGATATTCTATTCGAGCGTTTTTCAGCCGGTGAAATTGCGGAAATCATACGTCAAACTGAATTTGCGCAAATCCGCGCCATTGCTTACGAAACACTTGCGCTTATGCCGACGCAGTACATTTTGCCGCTTCTGGACGATTCAATTTATTACGAAATTGTCCGCAATGCGCTCGAACAGCAGGCGTTTGAATTCGACAACGAAGAGGCGCGTCAAATCATTGAACAGTTGGAGTTTGAAGACACGGGCGGCGACTGATTTATTGCTTTTAATTTACGCTGTCTGTTATTTCTTTCTCTTCCGGCAAACTAATAATTCTGCCCGAAAGCCAGAATTGACCGCTCAAGATGCCTCCGATTTTCGGCTCGTCGGAAACTAATTTTACATCTGCGACGACATCAATTTCCCCGCCCAAAGTTTCCACCAAAAAGCTGTAGAATTTTTCTTTGCTGAGTTCGTTCGTCTTTAGCTCAAACTCTTTTATTTCGCCCGCAAAAACGCCGACCGGACGCGGCGGAATATCGTCGTCCGTTTCACCGACCGCGAAAAGTCCGCTCGGCACGAAGGATTTGGCAGCGAATTTCGGTTCGTTCGTCTGCGCGGCGTAATAATCCTGTTCGCTTTGGTAAATCTTAAAATCGTTGGAAGCGAAAGCTGTCAATTGAATTTCCCTGTTTTTCGGAAAATCAATTTGTTCAATAGTGCGGAAATCCGGTACGTCAAATACAAACGGATATTCGCACGATTCTGGATTGTTTTCCTCACGCGGATTTGCCCAGGCGTAAAAACCGCCGTCGAGTTCCGACGAATCGCGCTCAATCGCCCGCGTCAAACAAACAAGGCGTTTGCTTTTCCCGTCAAAATGCGGATTGAAACCGACCAATTCCTGATTAATGCTTCCCTGTAAATAAATTTCCGCGCCCGAAGCGTCCGCAAACCTTAAATAAAAACCTTGCGGACACCTTATCGATTCGACGCGATTGATAGTTTCGGTAATCAAAACATTAACGTCCTGCTCGCTTTGGACGGGAAATCCGATGTCGGAAAGATTGCTCATATATTTTTCTAAGCAGCCGAAATCGTGCCCGTTTTTCCTTTCATTAAACGCTGTTCATAAAGGGGAAATCCAGCCGTCAGTTCCGCTACATCTTTTTTAACTTTAGTTTTTATTTCTTCCGATTCAGGCTCGCGGATAATCGCGGCAATCATTTTGCCGATTGCACGCATTTCCGTTTCCTTCATTCCGCGCGTCGTCAGCGCAGGTGTTCCCAAGCGAATTCCCGAAGCGACAAACGGCGAATTTTTATCAAACGGAATCGTGTTTTTATTTACTGTAATATGAACGGCGTCTAGCGCTTTTTCGGCGACTTTTCCCGTAATTCCTTCGCCGTCGGCAAATACGTCAACCAACATCAAATGATTGTCCGTTCCGCCGGAAACGATTCGCAAGCCTTCCGCCTGCAAAGTTTCGGCTAAAACTTTTGCGTTTTTCAGAATTTGCTCCTGATACGCCTTAAAATCCTCGCGCAGAGCTTCGCCGAACGCGACGGCTTTCGCCGCGATGATATGCACAAGCGGTCCGCCCTGAACACCCGGAAACACCGCTTTATTTACGTCTTTGGCAAATTCTTCACGGCACAAAATCAAACCGCCGCGCGGACCGCGCAAAGTTTTATGCGTCGTCGTCGTAACAAATTCGCAATGCGGAACAGGCGACGGATGCAAACCAACCGCAACAAGTCCGGCAATATGCGCGATGTCTGCCATCACAATCGCGCCGATTGATTTTGCAATTTCAGAAATTTTTTGAAAATCAATCGTGCGCGAATAAGCCGACGCACCGCAAATGATCATTTTCGGCTTATTTTCTTCGGCGGTTTTTTGCAGTTCATCGTAATCAATCGTCTCCGTATCGCGTGACACGCCATAATCTGAAACTTGAAAATTCAGCCCCGAAAAATTCATCGGATGTCCGTGCGTCAAATGCCCGCCGTGCGACAGATTCATCCCCAGAATTTTATCATTGTGCTGCAACGCGGCGAGAAAAACCGACATATTCGCCTGCGCGCCCGAATGCGGCTGGACGTTGGCGTGTTCCGCGCCGAAAATCCGTTTCGCCCGCTCAATCGCCAGATTCTCGACGACATCGGCAAACTCGCAGCCGCCGTAATAGCGCTTCGCCGGATAACCTTCGGCATATTTGTTCGTAAAAACCGAACCCATCGCTTCGAGAACAGCGTCAGAAACAAAATTTTCCGACGCGATAAGCTCTAGTCCGTCCGATTGCCGCCGAGTTTCGTTGTCGATTGCTTCGCTGATTATTTGGTCAGCTTCGGCTAAATTTGCCGTAAAAGATTTGTTCATTATGTTTTCACTAAATTAAAATTATTTTTCCAATTCCGAAATTTCTTCGACTCGCCGCGCGTGTCGTCCGCCTTCAAATTTTGCGCCTAGATATGATTTGACGATTTTTGAAACTTCCGCTGCCGAAATCATTCGCGCCGGAATGCTCAAAACATTTGCATCGTTATGCTGGCGTGCTAATCTCGCTGTTTCTTCGTTCCAAGCAAGCGCTGCGCGCACTCCGCGGATTTTATTGGCGGCGATTTGCATTCCGTTGCCCGAACCGCAAATTAAAAGTCCTTGTGTGACTTCGCCGCTTGCCACTTTTTCCGCCACCTTTTGCGCGTAAATCGGATAATCAACCGATTCCGTCGAATTCGTACCGACATCATCGTATTCAAAGCCGAGTTCTTCAAGTTGTTTTTTTACCTTTTCTTTGTCTTCAAAGCCTGCGTGGTCTGAACCGATTGCGATTTTCATTTTTTACTTCCTTTATTTTTGATTTAATTCTAGTCGAAATTGTAGATATTATAAACGAATTGAAAAAGTAAAGAATCACGCGCAGTAAAAAGTTTTAAGAATTATAACGGGTAATAATCCGCAACCAGAATGCTGACTATATAAGCGCCTGCTGTAGTTTTTGTTCCGTGTCTTTTTCCTTCTGGGTAAATTCCCGCGCTGTTTAGTCCGGCATTTGTTTCCTTTCCTTCAACGCGAAACATTAGACCTTTCGGTTTTTTCGTAAAAGTTGCATACTCGCGCTATTCTATTTCGCTGGTTATTACTTTTGTTACTTTGCCCAATTTCTTTTCGGCGTCTTTAACGAGCATTTGCGGATAAATACCGGCGGTGGTTTTATAATTTGCGTCCCAAACTTGGATAAATTCGATTTTAGCCTTCTCGTTGACCGGCGCGTCGGTGTTTTCCTCGCCTGCCTGCAGTGTCATCACGGTTTTCCCCTTACGACTGACTTCTACTAAAGCAATGCCTTCGCCGTCACTCGTGCGTTTGAGTTTATATCCTTTGAGAGCTTTTCTGGCTTGGGCAATCGTCATCCCTAAGCGCACGACTCCGGCAGAATTGCTTGTTATCGAAAAATTTTGCTGTGCGCTGGCTACGCCGACCGACAAAAGACAAAACGCCAAAAATATAATTATTTTTTTCATTTTTATTTTCCTCTAATTTTGATAATGAATCGGGTCCTGCACATTTGCTTGAGAAAATCCGCGTAGACGAAGCGCGCACGAATCGCACGCGCCGCAAGCCAAATCTTCACTGCGGTAACACGACCATGAAAGATGAAGCGGCGCGCCGAGTTCGATTCCTTTTTTCACGATTTCGGCTTTCGACAAATGAATAATCGGCGTTACTATTTTTATTCGCGTTTCAGATTTCGTTCCCGTTTCAATTGTCCTTTCAAACGCCGCATAAAATTCCGGTCGGCAATCGGGGTAACCGCTCGAATCTTCTGCAACCGCGCCGACGTAAATCGAATTCGCCCGCAGAACTTCCGCCCAACTGGTCGCAATCGAGAGCATATTGGCGTTGCGAAACGGAACGTAGCTTGTCGGAATTTTTTTGCTTTCTAAATCGGCTTCGGAAACTTCGATATTTTTATCGGTCAAGGATGAGCCGCCGATTTTGGCAAGATATTCAATCGAGACGGCAAGTCGTTTTTCGACGTTGTAAAAATCCGCGATGTCTTCGAACGCACGTCGCTCGCGTCGTTCGGTGCGCTGTCCGTAGGAAATATGCAGCAGCGCGATTTCTTCGCTTTCCTGTTTGGCAATCGCGGCGGAAACGCACGAATCCATTCCGCCGGATACGAGGCAAATGGCTGATAATTTTTGATTTGGCGACATCTACGCGACTTGTTTGATTTGTTGAGAATAATCTGAAATTCGACGTAAAACTCTTTCTTTTTTCTCAATATTTTTTATCTTTTGAGATATGCTTAACGCTTCTTTAAATCTTTCTTCAGCCGCAAAATTCTCCGCAATTTCAGCCAGCACACTCGAAGAATCCATACTATCTTGCGAACTTGAAGAATCTTCGCCTTTTCGGGCAATGGCAACAGCCTTGTCCCAAAGTTCACCAGCTTTAAAAACGGCTTTAATTTTGTATAAAGACTTGGCGATTTTGTGCAAGAGGACGGCTTGCTGCCATTCGGAAATATTTTCCGCGAGAGAGCTTTTTTCGGCTTCGGTGTAAATGGAAAACGCTTTTTCCAAATGACCGATTGATGCTAAATAATCGGCAACCGCCTGCAACGCTTCGCTTTTCTCATAACTCTCCGACATCAATTGTGCCGCACCGTAAGCCTGCTGCCAATTTTTGTTTTTAATAACCCAATGAACCGTATCCAGCAAATATAAATCTCTGTCTTCATCGTCTTGAATTGATAAAGCAAGGCTTACCGCTTCAAAACTTCGTGAATAAACTTGAGTTTGCAACACTTCTTTAAATAGCTTGATTTTTTCCGCGTCGTTGTTCATACCTGTTATTTAAGCACAGCTTTGGCGAATTTTGACAGTAGAATTTTGATGTCTTGCGCTTCTAAACCCGGGAAGCGTAACGACCAATGACCTTCACCGAATTGCGGTGTATATTAGGCAATTTCACCGAACAGCATCGGTTCAACCATCTCGGCGCGAACTCCTGAAATCTTTTCACCTCGATAAGCGGCGCGAATCGGTAAATTATATTTGTAACCGGACAAAGGATTTTCAAACACTGAAACACCGTCCTCATCAATGCGAAACGCGCTCGGATTCGTTCCACTCAACCCGCGATAAAGTGTAAGCGTAATGTCATTCATTGCTTAAACTCCGTGAACGTCCGCGCCCCAAATGTATTTGTGAAGCTGCAAATTAAGCCTGACCTTCAAACTGCTTCGCGCAACCGTTTCGGAAATTTCCGCTAAATTTTCAACACCGAAAATCGGTGAAATCAAAATCTCTTTTGTCCGATTTTCCAAATCGTATTTTGCAATAATATCTTTCGCAAATTCCCAATCGTTTAATTCTGCGATAACGAACTTTACTTCGTCTTTGTCGGCGCGCAAGCGTTCCAAATTTTGCCAGTGGTTTCGTTCGCTTTCGCCCGACGCCGGACATTTCACATCTAAAATTATCTTCGCGCGCTCGTCAACATTCTCGGTTGAAAAAAAGCCGCCGGTTTCAATCAAAACTTCGTAGCTGTTGTCCAGAAGTTCTGTGATAAAAGGAAATACATTCTTCTGCGCGAGCGGGTCGCCGCCCGTAACTTCAACTAAATTGCAATTAAACTCGCGCAGTTTCTCAAAAATTCGTTCAAATGAAATACGCTCGCCGCCGGTAAAAGTATAAACTGAATCGCACCACGCGCATCGCATCGGGCAACCCGTCAAACGCACGAAAGCGCACGGTCGTCCGGCGTGCGAAGATTCGCCTTGAATCGAGTGAAAAATTTCCGTGATGCGTAAGTCCATAAATTAAAAGAAAAATTTAAACGCAGATACACATAGATTATCACAGATAAAAACAGATAATAATTGATGACCGGTATTTGATAATCTAAAAAAGGTATTGTCCGTTTTCAATTTTCCATTGCTTCAATCTGCGTTCATCTGCGGTTAAATTTTTCTTTATTTGAATTTTTGCGTTAAAATTTCCGGAAAGGAGAATTTATAAAAATATGCGAAAACAGTTGAAAAATTTTGTCGAAGCCATCGGCACGGACGCAATTGCCATTATTCCGGCGGCGCACGAAGTTACGCGCTCGTATGACACGGAATTTAAGTTTCACCAGGACCCTGATTTTTATTATTTAACCGGATTTCCCGAACCGGACGCGATTGCCGTTATCGCTCCGTCGAACAAGAAAAATCCCTACACGCTATTTGTTCGCCCGCGCGACCCTTTGATGGAAACTTGGTATGGCAGACGCGAAGGCGTCGAAGGCGCAGTAAAAAATCACGGCGCGGATAAAGCATTACCGATTGAAAAATTTGAATCGGAACTCGCCAAAATGCTCGACGGACACGAAAAACTTTATTACCGTTTCGGCGTTGATAATAAACTAGACCAGCAAATTTTGCAGTATCTTTCCGGTCAGCGTTTCAAGCGTTTGAAAACCGCATATCCGCCGCACACTATTATCGACCCGACGATTCTTATACACGAAATGCGCCTGCACAAAACTGACGGAGAAGTCAAATTAATGCAAAAGAGCGCCGATATTGCCGCCGAAGCGCACGTTTTGGCGATGCAATCAACAAAACCCGGTATGAACGAATCGCAAATCGAAGCGATTATCGAGCATTATTTCCGTATGAACGGCGCGGCGGGCGTCTCCTACAATTCAATCATCGGCGGCGGCGCAAACGCGACAATTTTGCATTATGTCGAAAACAACGCGCCGCTCAAAGACGGCGATTTGTTACTAGTCGATGCGGGCGCGCACTACAAAGGCTACGCTTCGGACATCACTCGCACGTTTCCCGTGAGCGGCAAATTTACAAAACCGCAGCGCGAAGTTTACGACATCGTTCTCGACGTTGAAATCGCTTGTCTGGAAGCGACAAAAAAGGGGAACACCGTCAAACAACGCCATGAACTTTCGATTGAACTGTTGACAGAAGGAATGAAACAACTCGGACTTCTCAAAGGCAAAACAAAAGATTTAATCAAGAAAAAAGCCTTTATGAAATACTATATGCACGGCGTCGGACATTATCTCGGCTTAGACGTTCACGACGCGGGACGTTATTTCACCGACCCGAAAGCAAAAAATTCGCGCCCGTTTGAAGCCGGAATGGTTTTAACCGTTGAGCCGGGACTCTATATTCCGCCGGACGATAAAAACGCGCCGTCAAAATATCGCGGCATCGGAATTCGCATCGAAGACGACGTTTTGGTAACCGAAGACGGAAACGTAAACCTAACGGCAAGTTGTCCGAAACAAGCGGAAGAGATTGAAGAGTTGATGAACGGAAGACAGGCTAAAAGCGGAAAGAAATAATCAGTTTCTTTCACAAAAACAAATGCAATTTGAAGAACTCGGCAAAAACATTCCCGCGCTTTTCTCCGCCTTACTGGTGAGCATTCTTTTTATTCAATCGGGACTCGATAAAGTGTTCGATTGGAAAGGCAATCTCGAATGGCTAACCGGACATTTTTCCAAGACGTTTTTGCGAGCAATGGTTTCGCCGATGCTCGCAACAATTACGTTAATGGAAATAGCAACCGGATTTTTAAGTGCTGTCGGAATCGTCTATTTTCTGATTGCGGGTTCAACCGTTTTGATATTTTACGCTTCAATCCTCGGCGCGGCATCAATCGTCGCGCTCTTTTTCGGACAGCGCGTCGCCAAAGATTACGCGGGCGCTGCAGTTTTAATTCCGTATTTAATTCTGCTGATTATTTTGATGTATCTGACGAATCCGTTTCAGAAGAATTAATAGAAGGGGGAAAATAAACAGATTTTATCGATTGGGAAGCTGTAAAAAGTTTTAGAATTTGTCGAATCAATCGAAAAAACTTACGACCGGAAATATTTTCAGATTTTACTTTGAATTTGACACTTTGGTAATGGCAAAAGTCGCCATAAAACCGTTGCGGTCGATTCTGATGTTCGTAGCCAGTTTCGGGTTGAGGTCTGTTAATTTGATTTGGTAACCGGAAAACGAAACGGTTTGCGGTTTTGAATTCGTATTCAGTTCAAAAGTTCTCGCCGCGCCACCGTTTGCTTTGCTGACTTTGATTTGAATTTTGGCATTGCCGGCTTGGATACACTTTACATCGGTTGGGCAGCGCGAGTCTTCGATGAGCGAAACGAAACGAATCGTTAATTTACTTTTGGCGTCGGTTTTTTGCTGATTTATCTTGACGGTAAATTGTTGTTTTGTTCGCGCTTGCAGAAAACCTGTCGCAACAAGCGTAAAAATTAAAATAAAAATTGTTTTTCGCATAATTTTCATCCTTTCAAAATTTTGAATCGTTTTCGATTCGTTTGCTTTGAGGTTCAAACATTTTTCTACGTTGTAAAAATAAAAGGCTAATAAAATATTTAACAAAAATTATTTAGCCTCTCCGTTATTCAGCAAGTTTTTCATCCAAGCAAAAATAAATTCCCGTGCTTTAAGGTGTGAGCCAATTTGTTTCAAGTTCGCCGTTTTCACTCAAGGTGAAAAGCGAACGACGATTTCCCCTGACATCTAGTTCCAAGCAATCAATCCAATTAATCGTCGAAGAAATAACGACAAAATTGGCTTGTCCGGCTTCTGATTCTTCTTTGCTCGGAACGCGGTCAATGATCTCTTCGGGCAAACCGGAATTTGCTTTTTTTGAAATCTGCGAAGGTGCTTCGCCGATATAAGCGCGCCGCGAGAAAAATTCCGTCGCCAACCATTGTTCTGCCTGAAGTTCGTCGTCAATGTGAATCGCCGCTTTACCTTTGATGCAAAGCTGAAGTTTTTCCTGCGGATGAGAAAAAGTAAACGAAACGTTTGAATTGTTTTGAATTTCCTCGATTTTCGGTGCGCCGATATGTGTGTGAAAAGCTAAGGCAGGCGGCTTGCGCCAGAAACGACGCAGCACGACAACCCGCAAATTTGGCGTGCAGCCGTCGGCAACGGTGCCGAAAACCGGTGTGTGAAACGGATGCTCGCGCTCTAAGACGCCCAAATCCAGATGCTTCCAGATTTTTTTTAGAATTTCGCCGTGTGAAAACGGCTTGTCCCAAATGCTTGGCATAGAAGATGTCAGATGTCAGATGTCAGATGCTAGATGTTAGAAATCAGTTTCTGACTGACATCCAGCATCTGATATCTATTTTTTCAGTTTATCAATAATTGCGTTGGCAAAATCAGCCGTTTTTGCCGTGCCGCCCAAATCTTTGGTTATGGTTTGACCTTCGGCAAAAACTTCGAGCATTGCACGTTCGGTGCGTTCCGCCGCGTCGCGTTCACCGATGTGCTTGAGCATCAAAATAGCTGACATCAAAACGGCGGTCGGATTTGCAACGCCTTGACCGGCAATGTCGGGCGCAGAGCCATGAACAGCTTCAAAAACTGCGCCGATTTCGCCGATATTTGCGCCCGGCGCTAAACCCAACCCGCCGATTAAACCGGCGCACAAATCCGAAACGATGTCGCCGTAAAGGTTTTCCATCACCATTACGTCAAACTGCTGCGGATTCATCACCAGCTGCATACAGCAATTGTCAATAATTTTATCGTCTGCCGGAATGTCGGGAAATTCTTTTGCTACATCATAAAAACATTGTAGAAAAAGTCCGTCAGACAATTTCATAATATTGGCTTTGTGGACGGCGGTAACTTTCTTGCGTCCTTCACGTTGGGCGAATTCAAAAGCGTAGCGCGAGATTCGCGTCGAGGCTTTCGCGGTAATGATTTTGATACTTTCAACGACGCCCGGAATAACAACGTGTTCGAGTCCAGCATACAAATCTTCCGTGTTTTCTCGCACGATAACAATATCGAGATTCGGATATTTGCACGGAATATTCGGCAGCGCGCGAATCGGTCGGACGTTGGCGTAAAGGTCGAGCGTTTTTCGCAAGCCGACATTAACGCTCGTAAAGCCTTTGCCGATGGGCGTAGTCAACGGACCTTTTAGCGCGACTTTGTTTTTTTTGATTGAATCGGTTGCTGATTCGGGCATAGTCGTGCCGAATTTCTCCAGAGCCTGCGCGCCCAAAATCTGCGTTTCCCATTCGATGTCAATGCCGGAAGCCTCTATAATTCTAACGGTTGCCGCGACGATTTCCGGTCCAATGCCGTCGCCCGGAATTAGTGTTATTGTGTGTTTCATAAAAAATTTTGCTAGTTTCCCTCGATTTTATCAATTCTGCAATTCGCTAATTTCATCTTACTTGGTTCTACCGAATCTGTGTTCTAACTTCGTTTTCTTCTATCCTTTAATTTACAATAATTGTGCAGTTTTCGAAGGTAACAATAATTTACAACGAACGGCGAACAACTGACAACGAACAAAACAATGAATGACCTTTTAATTATCGGCGGCGGCGTAATCGGTTTATCCGTAGCGCGTGAACTTCACAAAAAAGGCATTAAAAACATTACAATTCTCGAACGCGAAGGAGAAGTTGGAAAAGAAGCGTCTTTCGCCGCCGCCGGAATGCTCGCGCCGCACGCCGAATCCCAGCGAACCGACGATTTTTTTTATTTCTGTCATGAGTCAAACGAGATTTACCCGAATTTCGCGCGCGAGTTGTTCGATGAAACCGGCGTTGACATTGAACTCAACCGCGAAGGAACGCTTTATTTGGCTTTTACGGAAAACGATTCCAGGGAAATCCGCGAGCGTTTCGAGTGGCAAAAAAATTCGGGTTTCTCGGTTGAATACTTAACAGCGCAGGAAGTCAGAAAAGCTGAACCGTTCGTTTCGCCTGATGTACGCGAAGGTTTATTTTTTCCGCGTGATTGGCAAGTTGAAAATCGCCGGCTGCTTTACGCACTGCAAAAATTTGCAGAACTCAACGGCATTGAAATTCGCACGAACACGGAAGTGAAAAATCTACTATTTGAAAACGGCAAAATCATCGGCGCAGAAACCGACACTGAAAAATTTTTCGTCGGAAAGATTGTTTTAGCAAGCGGCGCGTGGACATCGCTCGTCAAATTGGATACGCGGGTTTTACCTATGCCGACCGTTCGACCGATACGCGGGCAAATGATAAGTTTTCGCACGGCAAAACGTTTGTTCGCAAAAGTTATTTACACGCCGAGAGGTTATCTTGTGCCGCGTGCCGACGGCAGAATACTTTCCGGCGCAACGGTTGAAGACGCCGGCTTCAACAAAAGTCTGACCGAGAGCGGCATCGAATTTCTGCGGCAAAACGCTCTGGAAATCTCGCCGAGTTTGGCTGGTCTCGAAATTTTTGAAAAATGGTCGGGTTTGCGTCCGTGCGCGGCAGATGGCTTTCCGATTTTGGGTGCGCTGCCCGAACTTGAAAATCTTTTCATAGCGACGGCGCATTATCGCAACGGAATTCTTCTCGCTCCGCTGACGGCAAAGATTCTAGCCGACAAAATCGTCGGTGATAAAAATTCAAAGTATCTGGAGAGTTTCAGCCCGCGCCGGTTTCGGACTGTAACGGCAATTTGAGTAAGGCAATAGAAAGTAGGCGGGTTAAAACCGATAGAAAATTCGATCGCGGATTATTATTGATTTTGCGATTTGATATAAAAAATTGATACTAAATTTATCAGCTAAAATTCATAATATCTGCTTGATTCTATGCTTTAAAACTTACAGAAAAATGCGTTACTTTGTTACTTTAATTTTATTTATATCGTTTGCGGTACTCAACGTTTCCGCGCAATCCGGGCGTGTTGCCGCGCCGAATCCTTTGCCCAATCCTGCAAATGTTTCGACCGTCGAGCAAATGTTTAATGAAGCCAACGATTACGCGAAAAAGAAATTTACCGAATACGAGCAGAAAAAAGTACCGTTTGCCGAGAATATTTATTACTTTGTTTTGCGCGAGCAAAAATTACTGGCGGCAAAATACGCGGCGACGGCAACAACGCGGCAGAATCTGGCGGGCGACGATTTTTATTATCTCGGGATGCTGCACTGGCTGGTGGAGAATTTTGATGGCGCGGCGGAAAACTTGCGAAAATTTCTCGCTCTTAATAAACCCGATTCATTGAAATTGCAAACGGCGCGGTCGGTCGTCGCTGTTGTCGCGGCACGCCAAAAAGAATTTGATGAAGCCGAAAAACTTCTAGTCGAATACTTGAAAAACGAGCCGGTGAAATTGAGCGAGCGCGCTCGGATGGAAAAGGAACTCGCCGCCGCTTACAAAGACAATAAAAATTTCGTGCGTGCCACGCCGCACGCTGAAGAAGCGTATCGCGCGGCAAAAATTCAGTTTCAGGAAGCGACTCCGCAAATGCGCAGTCCGGGCAGATTGCTCGAGGCGGGTTTAGACGTTTTTGAAATTTACGCGGGCGGCGGTAAACAAAACGAAGCTGACAAAACGCTCGAAGATTTACGGCGAACCGCTGTCTCCGTCGGATCAATCGACATTTATTACCACGCGATTGACGAAAACATCAAATATCTAATCGAAACAAAACGCAAACCCGACGCTTTGAAAATGTATCAAGACGCAATGGCGCAGACTGTAAAAGATTTTGTTTCCAAGCCTTTGCAGAACGACGTAATTCAACGCCTGCGGAGACGCGAGAGACAATTCAAACTGCTCGGCGATACTGCGCCTGAATTAGAAGAAGTTGATAAATGGTTTCCGGGAACGCCGCAAACCTTGGCAAATTTGCGCGGGCGTGTCGTTTTAATTGATTTTTGGGCGACTTGGTGCGGTCCGTGTCTGGCGGCGTTTCCGGCTTTGTCCGAATGGCAGCAGAGTTTTCAAAAAGACGGTCTCGTTATTTTGGGTTTGACGCGCTATTACAAAGAAGTTCAAACCGAAAAAGCTGACAACACCGCTGAACTTGAACATTTGAAGAACTTCCGAATTAAACACAAGCTGCCGTATGATTTTGTGGTGGCAAAAGGTCAATTGAGCCAGATAAACTATGGCGCGATTGGTTTGCCGACGACTGTTTTGATTGACCGCAAAGGTGTCGTTCGCTATATCGCAACCGGCACGAGCGAGCGGCGCGAAGACGAAATCAGGCGGGAAATTGAAAAACTTCTGGCGGAAAAATAAAAAAGTAAAAAGGTAAAAATAAGAAGACAACGGATAGGAATTTATCCTCCTATATTTTGCTTTTTGAGCCGTTACTTTTTGCTCTAAATCTATAATGGCGAAAGAATTGAGAATTTCAAAAAGTAAAACGCAGACTTTTTATGACCGCATTGCCGATGTTCATAATTTAATGATGAACGTCAACGGTTATCAATCTTCGATAGCAAAATACCTGCGCTCGGCGGCTTTAAATCTCGATGAAAACTCTTTGGTTTTGGACGCCGGAAGCGGAACGGGCATTGTTACGCTCGGTTTTTACGGCGCTGGTTTTCAACCGAGAAAAACCGTCGCTCTCGATTTGTCGTTTAATTCACTGAAAATTGCTGGTGAACAATTCGAATCAGACGCAGAAACCGACGCCGAAAACGTCTCTGCCGTTCAGGGAAACGTCTTGCAGCTGCCTTTTGACGACGACATTTTCGATTTGGTTTTATCGTGCGGCGTTTTGGAATACGTCTCGGTCAAAGAGGGCTTGCGCGAGTTTGCCAGAGTTTTGAAAAAAGGCTCGCATCTGGTTTTAATTCCGGTCAGATCTTCGATTATCGGCTCGGTTTTAGAAGTTTTGTATAAATTCAAAACTCGTTCGATAGAAGAAACAGAACGCATTGCCAGACAGCATTTTGAAATGGTCGATAAACACAAATTTCCTCTGACCGAACCAATTGGCTGGTCGAAAATAATTTTACTTTTACGCAAAACGTAAAAAGTGAAAAGTTAGGAGAACACAATTATCACTTTTCACCTTTTACGTTTTCTTTGCAATAATATCTGCATTCATACAAATTTTTCTCGGAGACGCAAATGAAATTTTACAGTGATATTTTGGGTTTAGTCGGCAACACACCGCTTGTTAAAATCAATCGTCTAGCCAATCAGCACGGCATCAAAGCGCAAATTTTCGCCAAGATGGAAAACTTAAATCCGGGGTTTTCAGTCAAAGATCGCATCGGGATTTCGATGATTGAAGCGGCGGAAAAAGACGGCTCACTCAAACCCGGCGGAACGATTGTCGAAGCGACAAGCGGAAATACTGGCATCGGTTTGGCGATTGCCGCGGCGGTCAAAGGCTACAAATGCGTGTTTGTTTTGACGGAAAAGGCTTCGATGGAAAAATCGCGTTATCTCAAATCGCTCGGCTCGGATGTCGTTATCTGCCCGGCAGCGGCAAAGCCCGGAACGCCCGACCATTACGTCGAAATGGCAAAACGCATCGCGCAAGAGACGCCGAACTCATTTTATCCCGACCAATATAATCATCCGGCAAATCCTCTGGCGCATTACCGCACGACCGGACCGGAACTCTGGCGCGACACCGACGGGCGCATTACGCATTTTGTTTCGAGCATCGGAACGGGCGGGACAATTTCCGGCACAAGTCGTTATTTGAAAGAGCAAAATCCGAAAATAAAAATCATCGGCGCAGACCCTTACGGCTCGATTTTCAAAACCTATAAAGAATCGGGGTGTGTGCCGGAAGCGACGCCGTATCTGGTCGAAGGCATCGGGCAGAATTTGCCGGTCGGCAACGCCGATATGAAAATCATCGACGAAATCATTAACGTAACCGACCGCGAATCTTTTGAATTGGCACGGCAGCTGTCGCGCGTCGAAGGCATTTTCTGCGGCGGCTCGACCGGTACAAATTTTGCCGCCGCTTTGAAAGTTGCGAAAGAACTCGATGAAGACGCGCTCGTTGTGTTCATCGTCTGCGACACAGGCGAGCATTATTTGACGAAGTTTCATTCGGACGAATGGATGAAGGAAAAACTTCTGCTCGAACCACAAAGAATTACAGCCGGTTTGATTACTGGAACGAAAACCGCTTCTGCTCCGCCGGAGTTAATCTTTGTCGCGCCAGATGAAATTGTCAGTAATGCGCTGGCGCGAATGAGCGAACACAGCGTAACGCAAATTCCCGTTCTCGAAGACCATAAGTCAATCGGCTCGCTTCGGGAAAGCGGTGTTTTAACGCGGCTGCTGGAGAAGCGCGATTTGCTTGATGCGAAGGTTAGCGAAATTATGGACGAAAGTTTTCCGGTGTTGGACGTTGATGCGAGTTTTAATGACATAAAAAAGAAGCTACAAAAATCTCCGGCAGTTTTAATCGAGGATTTCAAACGGATTACGGGGATTATCACGCGCTCGGACGTTTTGGATTTGCAGAAAAATTAAGATTTAAAGTTTCAATTTAGAATTTGGAATTTTATACCTTGAAGCTCAAACTTTAAGTCTTAATTTTTTGTTTCTTCACTATATAAAATGCGACGCTTTTATGCTCCACCGCAAAAATTTTCCGCATCTGAAATCACGCTTGGACGTGAAGAATCAAGACATTTGCGTGACGTTTTACGTTTGAGCGAAGGCGAGCAAATCCAGGTTTTCGACGGCGGCGGCAGAGAGTTTTTGTGCAAAATCGAATGGATAAAAAAAGGTGAAACCCGTCTTGAAATTGTCGGAGAAATTTCGCCCGCATCGCCCGAATCCAAACTCGAATTAACACTTGCCGTCGCGCTTCTCAAAGGCGAAAAATTTGATTTGGTCATTCAAAAAGCCGTTGAACTCGGTGTTTCAAAAGTTATCCCTTTGATTACAAAACGCGCTGACGTGAAAATTCGAGACGCAAAAGACGCCGAAAAAAAACTTGAACGCTGGCGCAGAATCTCGCTCGAAGCGGCGAAACAATCGGGACGCGCTAAACTGTTGGAAATCGAAACGCCAACGGGTTTTACAGAATTTGTAAAAAATTCGGCTCGCCATCACGAAGGCGAAATTTTTATTTTATTTGTCGAATGCGGCGGCGGAAAATTTACTGAAACCAAAGTTGATAAAAAACTTACAGCCGCGGTCGGCGCTGAAGGCGGTTGGGAAAACGCGGAAATAGAAGTGGCGCGCGAAAATAATTTTCAAATCGTAACTTTTGCCGGGAGAATTTTACGTGCAGAAACGGCAGCAATCGCTTTTGCTGCCGTTTTACAGCATCGTTTCGGAGATTTCAATTAAATACCTTGGACTTAACAGATTAAAAACTCTCGAAAATTTTCTAAATCTCTGTTTTCGGAGCGTTTTGCGGGCGGTAATAAGCATCGCCGCGTTTTGTCATTTTTGCTTTTTCGCCCAAAGTTTGGAGAACCGATTCGAGCAATTCCTTGTTCTCGAGCCTGAAGTTCGCCAAGCCTCTGACATCAGCGTCCGTGTCTTTGAAATTAACGACCAGATAACGACGTTTTGACCGAATCAAACCGGCGAGTCCGGCGCCAGGAAGCGGAATCGCGCTAACGACCGTGCCGGCAGTTGAGCGAACCGATTGCGATTGCGGCGAAATCACGAGCATCGCTTTGTAAGGAATCGAAAATTTTTCCTTCTGGTCTTTGCCGAAAAAAACGAGCCGCTCGTTGGCGTCGTCAAATCTGAGCGTGCCTTTTTGCTTTTGGCTAAAGCCGAACATTCCGCCTTCGTATTTTGCTGCAAACGACGCAGGCGCGGAAACCGCCGTTCTCGCCATCGTTTTATTTTCTTCATTTTTATCGACGGGACGCACTTGCGCCGAAGCGTTTGCGGAAAAGCACAAAACCGCAAATGCAATACTAAATAATAATTTTTTCATTGTTTTAATTTAAAATCTAAAATGTGAAATCCAAATTTATAGACGCATTCCGCCTAGAGTTCGTTGCCACGCCAGCGTTTGTTTCAGAACGCCGAGCCGTTGTTTGTCCGATTCCGAGCAATCCAGAGCAAGCTGTTCGATAATCGCTTCGAGCAGCGGAACGGCGAAAAGCGCGGCGTGCGCGACGACTTGTGAGTAATAATGAATCTGCAAACAATCGTTTTCGTCCGTGTGAAATCGCCGCACGTCGGCATCTTCGACCTTGAAAACGTCTTGTCCGGCGGCAACGACGCGGCGCGGAACGCCGTGCGATATTTTCTTTGTTTCGTCAATTGTGCCGAGCAGCAAAATTCCGATTAAAAATCCTTGTTCATTCAAATAATCAGGACTAAAAGAACCGAGTTCGGGTTTTGGCGACAAGCGAGGTCCGTAGTTCGCATATTCGGGATTTACCAACATCGAATTGTAAATTACACCCACAATTTCCGTTTCGTCATCGAGCGGCAAACGAACAAATTGCGCGAAACCATAATCTTCCGGCTGCGGCGGTGCGCTCACGTCCAAAGAATCAATAATGCGTCCGACATAATCAATATGAGAATTTGAAGAGACGATTTTTGCAATTTTCATAAAACCAGACTTTGAGCTTTGTTCGGTTTATTTTGTTCAGATGGCTTACGTTAAAACGATTTGTTGTCTACCTTCTCAGTTCAGGAATAATATACAACAGCCACCACAAAAGAATTTGGACGGCGAAAATTATTATTCCGCAGACTATGCTGTATCGGGAGGTTTTTCCGCCGCCCAGATACGGTTTTCGATAAGCTGTAACAATGCCTATACCGCCTGACAATAAAGCCAGAGGACAAAATAAAATTCCTAAATACGGCACGAGCGCATAGACAACAAGGGCTTTTGCCGCTTCGGATGCGGAGTTTTTGTTTTCACCGAATAAGTTTTCGGTATTTCCAGCATTTTCGCTTTCTGCAAAGACAAAGGATTTTCCCTGCAAACGGTACGAAGCGCGTAGGCGGTCGAGCGGCTGGTAATCTTCGCGCAATAGTTTTCCGCAGACCAGACAGAATTTCGCGTCTCCGCGTCTCGCTTCCGCACCGCACGCCGAACACGCGCGGTTGCAGATTTGAGATTGCGGTTTGCGGTATGTTGCTTCGCTGCTCGATTTCACTTTTGCCTTTTTACTTTATTTATTTTTATTTTAACGCCTTCGCCCTTTACTCGTCGCTTTGCGCGAAACTGAGAAATTCAGTTTTTCATGAGAGGCAAACTCTTGTAAAGCCTTTAGAAAAATTTCGCGGTCGCGCGCAGTAATAACTGCCGTCGCGTCTGCCGCTTCGAGCGCATACGGATAACCCAAACCGATGACGCATTCGGCGCGAATCGTATCCAAAACTTCCGTTAAAAGATGTTCTTCGTAAATCCAAGCTGGAATGTCCAGACGCGCGGGTGCGCTGTCGCTCGTCGTTTGCAGATAAACGAAACCGACGAGCGATTTTCCGGTTTTCGGTTCGATGAAAGCGTTCAGACCTTTGCGGTTTGAATAGCAAAAACAAGTTCGGTCGCCCCAAAATTTCAAGGTTTGAGCGATTTCCGGCGCCGCGCTGTGCAGAATCGTGGCATCATAAAGCGTCTGTTTTTCCGAGGTTGTTTTATCGTCGAAAGCGTCGAGCATACTCAGCACATCGCGTGCGAAACTGCGGTCAACATAGCCGACAAGCGGAACGCGAGTTTCGCGTGAGAGACGCACTAGATTAACCATCGCCTGCAAAAAACTTTGCTGAAGCGCCGTTTGCGGCAGTGAAAAAGAAATGAGCAAAGTTCCGTCGAAAAACGCCAGCGGCATTCGTTCGCCGCGCTTGTGCCAGCCTTTTTTTTCCGTCAAAAATTTTCCGACTCGTTCGACTTCGGCGTGAAAACGCATTTCGCCGACGCGCGTTTCCGGACTCATCGGCGCGCCCTGATTTTCAAGCAGCTTTTCCGGCGACAAAATTATAAATTCCGCATTTTTCTCATAAATCTGCAAGTCATTGTGCGGATTTTCAAACCATCCGATTTGGATTGCCGCAACGGGCAAACTTATATCGCGTCCGGGCAAAATCTGGCTCGCGTCCGCCGCAAAGGTTGTGCGGTTTTCTAAGATTTCGCGCGCCCACGCTCGTGCTTCTTCGTGATTTGCCCAGCTTTCGGCGAACGAAACGGAAAATGTTCGATATTTATCTAACTCTTCGGAAGGCAGCGCGCCGGAGTTTTCGCGTTTCGATAATTTTTCGTTAATTTCCGCACTCGGAGTTTGCTGTAGTTCGTGTAAAACATGCAGGTAATCAATCAAATCGCTTGCCTGCGTTTCGGCGAAACGCTGAAAGTCGGCTCGTTGATTATGTAATTCGCTTGTGAGCAGTTCACGATAAAGCATTCTAGTTAAATTTATTTCACGCGGCTTGTGCGGTGTTTCATAAAATCCATCAAAACAAATTCGGTTAAATTATTTGGGTTTGCAAAATACGCCTTTCCTTTCGTCATTGCACTCATTTGTTTGACGAACTCGACCAGATAATAATCGCTCGCCAGCATAAACGTATTTATCATAATGCCGGATTTGCGGCAGGCTTGGACTTCTTTGAAAGTTTCCGCCATTACGAATGGGTCGTTGCCCATTGAGTTTTTATACAAAAGGCGTTTTTCGTTCGGAACATTTTGCGAATATCTTCGGTGACCGAAAAACGCGGCGTTCGACGGTTCGACAAACGCGGCAGTCGGTTTGCCGTCGGTAACCATCACGATTTGTTTCATATCTTTGCGTTGCGCGGTTAAAATTCTTCTGGCGAGTTTCAAGCCTTCCGCCGTGTTTGTGTGATACGGTCCGACTTGCGTCGTCGCCAATTTCGCGAGCGGCAATTCTTCGGCGCCGTCGTGAAACAAAACGATTTTTAAGCTGTCTCCAGCATATTGCGTTCTGATTAAATGTGCTAACGCAAGCGCTACTTTTTTGGCGGGCGTAAAACGGTCTTCGCCGTAAAGAATCATCGAATGCGAGCAATCGAGCATTACAACGGTTGCGCAAGAAGATTGATAATCCTGTTGATGCACAAACAAATCTTTGTACTCCAAATTGAGCGGAACACCTAAGCCTTCGCGCGCGATTGCCGACAGTAAAGTCGCATTTACGTCTAAGTTCATCGTGTCGCCAAATTCGTATTCTTTGCTGCTTAGAGCGGCTTCGATGCCCGTGTCGAGATACGGAGTGTCGTGTCTGCCGATTGAAGATTTGCCGACGCTTCCCAGGAGTTTTTGCAAAGTTTTGTAACCGAGAAAATCCAAACCTTTTTCGGTTACTTCAAAGCGTATATCGCGCTGCTGCGCTTGCCCGATTTCGCCGCGCCCTTCGCCGTTTTGCTGTTGGCGCTGCTGCGGCGCTTGCGGTTGTTCGATTTCCTTCAAATTCAAATAACCTTCTTCGACGAGCCGTTCAATCAGTTGATTTACAAGTTCTTCGAGCAGGGAGCCTTTGAATTTGCCGTCATTTTCCGCCAGCATTTCTTCGATTTGCTGTTCGCTTAACAATTCCTGGTCAACCAACGCCTGCAAAAGCGCTTGGCGCAGCGCGTCAAGCGAATCGTCCGTTTCGTTTCTTTGCCGCGTCCAGTAATAATTGTCGTTGTAGCCGGAATCGAGCAAGGAGTCCGAAAGCGACTGCATCAAATCGCCCAGGTTGACGCCCGACACATCGAAACCTTTAAATTTTGAATAGCGAATAAACTTCATTGCTTTTTACTTCCCTGTTATTAACCGTATAAATTCGTTGTCAATTGCCTTTCTTTTGATATCGAATAAAACCTTCTAAAAAATTTGTATTACAAAAATTTATCACAATTTTTATGCAAAAAATAAATGTTTAAAAGATTTCTGCCTGCGTTTTTGAAGACAGAGTTATAAAACAGATTTCCCTTAACTCAATTTTATACTATATCGGATAATGCTTAACGATATAGTATTTCCTAAATATACTTCGAAGAAACGTATTTTTTGTAAACTGTTGAAAAAGCAAAACATTGTTGTTTTGGTATAGTGCTTGCCATAAGTGTTTGCGTCGAATCGAAGTAAAAACCCTTCATCAAAATAATTAGGAGATTTAAGCAATGAAAAAAATAATAGTCAGTTTAGTAGCTTTATTCGTTTTTATGATTTCAGTCCCGCTGACGGCTGAAGCGCATTGTCCGACTCACCGCCGGGCGAAACGAACCACATACAGCAGAAATTACGCCAGAAGTTATCCCAGAACCTACTACGCCACACCGCGTTATAGAACAGCCGGTTACGCTTATGCGAAACGTCCGAGTTTTTATCGTCGGCATCGCAACGTCATTAACGTTGGCATCGGAACCGGCGCAGGTGCTTTAATCGGCGGCATCGCCAGAGGTAAAAGAGGCGCCGGAATCGGTGCATTGCTCGGTGGCGGTGGCGGCGCGCTTTACACTTACGTTTTGAACAAGAAAAGACGACAATACTAATTTCTGCTAAGAAGCCGGAAAATTTAAGCCGTGACTAGTTTTATAACTTTTCACGGCTCTTGTATTATAGTTTAGAGGTCGGTTGAATTTGAAGCCAACGACTTTTTCCCGTCTTTCATCAGATTTAACGCAAGTCAAAAAGTTCGTCGCTTAAAAATTTTGAAACATTTTTCTCCCAAACGAAATTTTTGTCTTTTAATAAAAGAGGAGAACTTATAACAATGAAAAAATTTATACTGGGTTTCGTGATGATGGCGCTGGTAGCAATTATGCTGCCGCTTGCCGCAAGCGGGCAAACCTATACGACCAGAAGAGTTTACAGAAACGGACGTTACCAAACGGTTCGCGTTTATAAAAGACCGAGTTTCTATCGTCGCCACCGTAACGCCTCAAACGTCGCTATCGGAACCGGCGCAGGTGCAGTCATCGGCGCAATCGCCGGCGGCAAACGCGGCGCTCTTATCGGTTCGGCAATCGGCGCAGGCGGCTCATCCGTTTATACTTACAAAGTTAAACCGAAAAAACGCAGATACTATCGCGTTCGCCGTCCGTAAGTTTGAATTTTAACAATTGAAAAAGCCGTGATGAATTTTTTTAAACTCTTCACGGCTTTTCTACTGTGCTAATCGAATCAATAATCGGCAACACGCGCAAATTCTTCGCCCGCTTTCTGCGGTGGATGTCCGAGAACAAATTTCTCGCATACAGACTTTAAATTTGCGCTCACTTCAGAATTTTTGCTCTCAGCTATTTATTTCAACTTTTGCTTTCGTTCTAAAATCAGCGCGGTTATAAGTCCTGCAAGAATGCCTAAAACTAAACTCACCATCATTGATAACAGTATTATAATTCCACTGCAATTATCCACGCATTGCCTTTTAGATTGGTAATATGTTACTTCAATGAAAACTCCTGCCGCAGAACCGCCGATTATAATAAATAAAGCCACTGCAAAGCCCGTCAAATAGTAATGTTTCAGAAGAAATTTTCTCAATTGTAGCCCTCCAAATCCGTCAAATCCTCGTAAATCATTCCGCGCCTGTCTCTTTTAGCTTTCGTCGCCGCTTCAAAACCGCCTTCTTCGTTGCGCGAGATTTTGTTTTGCGCGTAAAGTCCTTCGAGAACAAATTCGCACGCCGAGACGAGTTTTGCTTTTTCCTTCTTGCTAAAATCAAGCGGCACGAGCGTTGAATCAATCAATTCGGGAACGTCGCTCAAAAGCATCACGCATTCTTCTGCTGAAGCGGTTTCCGACAGTAGAAGTTTATTACCTTCATCGAACCATCGAACCGTCGGCTCAAAATCAATTCCGAGAAAGAAGCCTTCAAAAATCACGCCGCAAGCCCGTTTGATTAAATCTTTTGCTAATTTTTGTGCGCCGATTTGCTCGCCTTCATATTCGAGTTCCATTTTGCCGGTCATCGCGGGCAAAGCCGAATAAATGTCGGAGATGCGCGGCACTATATTCAATTCTTCGGTAATCAAAGCGCGGCGTTCAGCATTTGAAACGGCAGATTCAAGCGCAGAAATCGGAAAGCGCTGCGACACGCCCGAACGCTTGTCAATGCGCTGGTCGTCGCGGGCTTCAAATGCGATTTGTTCGACAATTTCTGAAATAAAATCAGGAATTTCCAATCGAAAATCCGCGCCTAAATTTCTTTCTGTCCACGCTTCCTGTTTAGTAATCAAAGTTCCTAAACCGATGTCCTTCGGATAATGCGTCGCAATTTCCGCGCCGATTCGGTCCTTGAGCGGCGTGATAATTTTTCCGCGCGCCGTATAATCTTCCGGATTTGCGCTAAAAACAAGCATTACATCAAGTGGCAGACGTACGGGGAAACCTTTTATCTGCACGTCGCCCTCTTGCATTATGTTAAAAAGTCCGACCTGGATTTTCCCCGCAAGGTCTGGTAATTCGTTTATCGCAAAAATCCCGCGATTGGCGCGCGGCAGAAGTCCGTAAAAAATCGTCAGTTCGTCGCTCAACAAATGTCCGCCTTTTGCCGCTTTTATCGGGTCAATGTCACCGATAATGTCTGCAATCGTAACATCGGGAGTGGCGAGTTTTTCGACAAACCGCGAATCTCTTTTGACCCAATCAATTTTCGTCTCGTCGCCGTTTTCCTGTATCTGCTGTCGCCCGAACGCGCTTAACGGCTCAAGCGGATTATCGTTGATTTCCGAACCGGCAATAATCGGAATTTCTTCGTCCAGGAGTTCAGTTAATTGCCGGATGATGCGGCTTTTCGCCTGTCCGCGAAGTCCGAGTAAAATCAAATTATGTTTTGCCAAAACCGCGTTGACGAGCTGCGGAATAACGGTTTCTTCATAACCCAAAACGCCTTGAAAAAGTTTTTCGCCCGACTTTAATTTTTTAATCAAATTCGCCCGCATCTCGTCTTTGACCGAACGTGCAGAAAACCCGCTTTTTTTTAATTCACCCAATGTTCTTGCTTTCATAATAAAATTATCGCATATCTGTTCTATATTTTTCGACAGCCGCGGAAGTGAAGAAGTTACCTTATCTCGAATTTAGAATTTGAAATCTCAAATCTCAAACTTCTGTTATCTTTTCGCCGAACGGATTTCACAAAACCGATTAAATTATCGCGCCGGTAAATCCGGCAGCGTGTATTTGCGTCCGGCATTCGCTTTTTTAAGATACGCCGTTAAAGGCTCGAAATAGCGCAGCATCGCTTTCGCGCTCAAATCTTCGCCGGTTGTTTCTCGGAGCACAACGCGCCAATCGCGCGAACTTCCCGGACTCATTATCTTCTTCAAAAACGCGCCGACTTCCTTGCTGCCGTAATAATTGGTCGCGTGCGGGTCTTGCTTCAAAATTTTCGTGGCAATGTGGTCGTGCATCTGGAAAAGCAAAACGTAAGAAAGCGCGTAATCGTAATATTGCGCCGCGTCGTCGTTGATATGGGTTTTCGTGCAGGCGTCGCAGAACTGTTCGCCTCTCGCCGTCGGCGGAACAATTCCTTGATATTGTTTGACAATTTCCCACCAGCGTTTGTTGTATTGGTCTTTCGGCAAATTTTTCTCGTAAAGCGCGTATTCAAAACCAGGCATCGTTCCGGCGGAAAACGGAATAAATACGACGTTGCTCAACGCTTCACGCAGAAGCGCCTGCGTTTGGTCAACTTTTGCGTCCGCCGCGATTAAACCGCGCCCGACGAGAAACGGTTTTTGCGTCGCGGCGAAACCCATCATAGAACCGATGGCTTCGTGATAAGCGCGATTCGCGCCTTCACGAAGAAGCGGCGGCACGTTTTTGTTCGTGTAGTTGATGTAATAATAAATATGACCGAGTTCGTGGTTCGACGTTTCGAACCATTCGGCGTTCGGCTCGACGCTCATCAATGAACGCAAATCGTTTTCCAAATCAAGATGCCAAGCCGATGCGTGATTGTTCTTTTTATATTTCGCATCCTTCGGCAAAGGATAAAGCGACGATTTATCCCAGAACGATTGCGGCAGGCGCGGAAAACCAAGTGAAACGTAAAAATTCTCGCCTTCTTTGACAATCCATTCCGCAGATTTATTCTTGAGCGCGGCGTTCACGTCCATTCCTTCGACCGTCACCATCTCGCTCCAATCCTGTCCCCAACGATTGGTCAGCCAATCGGCGGGCAGTTGGTCAGGCACGGGCTGGTTATATTTTTTCGCCAATTCGTACCGCGCCCAAGTGTGAAGTTCGCGATAAAGCGGACGAAGCTCGCGGTTAATCTTCATCATCAACGCCTGCATTTCTTCCGCCGTCATTCCGTATTCGGAAACCTGATAGCTGTAAAAAGATTTGTAGCCAAGCGGTTTGACCGTGCCGTTTCTGAGTCGCTGTAAATTCGCCAAACCGTCTTTCAGCCCGATACCGACTTGCTTGGAAGATTCCCAAGCCGCGCGCCGCGCGGCTAAATCGTTTGACTCTTTCAAAATCCGGTCAATGTCGTTCGTCGTTACCGATTTTCCGTCAATCTTAAAATCAAATCCAAAAAGTTTTTCCGTCTGCGCGGTTTCGGCGCTGATGCGTTCCTTGACTAAATCCTTCGCCGTTTCGGGATTGCTCGCCGCGATAAAAAGAATCGCTTGCAGTTGTTTGACTTGAATCGTGGTTAATTTATCTTTTTGGCTTAAAAATTTAGTCGCGCCGTCAATATTCTTTTTGCTGCCGGTAAAAGCGACGAGTTTTTCATTCGCCGCAACCGTCGCTTTTGAATTCGTGTCGTCGCCTTCGACGATCATCGTGTTTGACCGCCACTCGGCTTGCGACGATTCGTAACGCAGCTTCGTCCACGTCGCTGTATATTCATCAATAAATTTTTGCGCTTCGGCGCGAACGTCCCGTTTTGAAATTGCCAGCGTCGTGGGCGCGGCAACAAAACTGAAAATAAACAGCGCTAGCAAAACGCTCGTCACAAACTTATGACATATTTTTTTGAACATAATTTTTACCTTTTAATTTGAAGTTTGATAATCGGCAATCGATTTTATACGCAATTAATTTGAAAAAGATTTTTTTCTTCATAATAGATGAAAGATGATAAATAAAAGATGACAGAGAAAACTCACATATCATCTTTCATCTATTAACCAGCGATTTCACGCGAAAAGTTTCGTGTTTGTCGCGCATCGACATTTTCGACTTCAGCAAAGTCATTTTCCACTTTCCGCGCCAAAAGAAAAAGTCCGAAGCCGTAAAACTTCGGACTAATCTGAAATTTGAAATTTGAAATCTGAAATTTCTAAAAAACATATTTGTTCGCCTGAATAAGCGTATCGGCAATTCGTTGTCGCGCCGCAATCGTGTTGACAGGCGAATTGTTTTTTGTAAATCGTTTTAGCGCAACAAGAAGCGTTCGCATTTCGTCGCCTTCTGCGAATGCCGCGATTGTATTTTTCGCCGCCGTTTCAACACGCTGAATTGCGTCGTTGCAGAAAACCGATGCTATATCGACAACACGCGCTGCCGTGTCTTCGCCGTTCTTTTCGGCAAACTTCTGCGCCCGCAAAATCGCCGATTCCATTTGATATGCGTCAACGATAATGTCCGCCGCGTTCATCAAAATTTCCTGCTGATTTTGCAGCTCCATCATATATTTCTGTGCCGCCGTTCCGAGAATCATTAAAGCGATTTTCTTCGCATTCTGCGCGAGCTTCATTTCGGTTGCGAGAACCGTTTCGTCTTCGTCAAACGACGGCATTTGCGGATTTAAAATCTCGTCCTGCAAAGCCTTCGCCGCATTTAATAAACCAAGTTGATCTTTCATCGCGCGTTTCATCAGCATTCCCGGAATGAGCATTCGATTGATTTCGTTCGTGCCTTCAAAAATGCGGTTGATGCGCGAATCTCGATATGCTTTTTCCGCCGGGTAATCCGCCGAATAACCGTAACCACCGTAAATCTGCACCATTTCATCAACAACAAAATCAAGCGCTTCGGAACAAGCAACTTTGTTTATTGAACTTTCAACCGCATATTCTTCGATTGACTGCAATTTCTTTTCCGCGCTCGCGCCGTCGCCAATTAAAGCGTCAATCATCCCGACCGTTCGGTAAGTAATTGATTCGGAAACCCAAGTTTTTATCGCCATTTCCGCAAGTTTGTGTTTGATTGCGCCGAAAGACGAAATTGATTTACCAAACTGCTGCCGTTCATTCGCGTAACGAATTGCTTCGTGCAAAGCGAGTTTCGCGCCGCCCGTCACCGACGCGCCGAGTTTAAATCTTCCGACATTCAAAATGTTAAAAGCGATTTTCGCGCCGTCGCCGACGTTGCCGATTAAGTTTCCGACCGGAACTCGCGCATCAGATAAAATCAAAGGCGTTGTCGAAGAAGATTTGATGCCCATTTTATGTTCTTCCGCGCCGGGGCGACAATTTTCTGAGCGTTCAACAACAAACGCCGAAAACTGTTTTTTGTCGCCGTCAACTTTTGCGAACACAATGAAAACATCGGCAAAACCACCGTTTGTAATCCACATCTTTTCGCCGTTCAAAACATAATGTGTTCCGTCGTCCGAAAGTTTTGCGTTTGCCTTCGCGCCGAGCGCGTCCGAGCCGCTTCCCGCTTCCGACAAACAATAAGCCGTAATCGTCTCGCCGGAAACAATCGGCGGAATCCATTTTCGTTTTAATTCTTCCGAGCCAAAATAAAGAATCGGCAACAATCCGATTGATGTCTGCGCTCCGTAACCGACGCCGAAGCCGCCCGCGCGTCCCATATTTTCTGCGACGACAATGCCAGTCGTTTGGTCTAATTCCAAACCGCCATATTCTTCGGGAATGTTCGCGCCCAAAAGTCCGAGTTCGCCCGCTTTAACGATTAATTCACGCGATAGTTGCCAGTTGTGTTTTTCCATTTCGGCAATGTTCGGACGAACTTCCGTATCAACAAATTCGCGCGTCGTCTCGCCAATCATTCGTTGCTCTTCGGTTAAATCTTCCGGCGTAAAAACCTCGCCCGCCGTTCGGTCTTCAATCAAAAACGCGCCGCCTTTGATAAAATCTTTTTCCATTTCTGCGTCCATAATTTTCTCCTGTTACCTATATAAATTTTCGCTTGCTATGTGTAGTGCGTGACTAAACCGCGCGCGGTAATTTTCGTAAGCGATACTTGCCGTCAGTTCAACGATTTGATCGTCGCTAAAAAACCTTTTCAATTTCTCGAAAAGTTCATCGGAAACACTGACGGGCGTTTTTGATATTTCTTCCGCATATTCAATCGCAACTTTATCGCGCTCGCCCAAAACTTTGCTGTGTTCCCAATTGGGAATTTCTCTGATTTCTTCGTCCGTAACAACTTTTCTCTGCCTGCCGACCGCAGGAAGGCTGTCCATTCAGAACGGGCATTCGACAATTTGCGCCGCGCGAAGCTGCGCGAGAACGTGAATCCGCACTTCGACTTTACCGGACTTTTCAATAGCAATACCCAAAAGATTGCCAAACCACGCAATCGAAGGTCGCCGCGCTTGAACTTTAAGCGGCTGCACGACTTTCCCAAGAATTTTTCTAGAAGCAGCGTAAAGCGGTTTAATCAAAAACGATGCTTCCGTTTCCTCGACGCCTTTTATTCTCTGTTTTTCACTCATATTTCTTTTATTAAATTCTCTCAAAAATTCCTGCCGCGCCCATTCCGCCGCCGACGCACATCGTGACCATTCCATAACGCGCGTTTCTTCTTTCCATTTCGCGCAAAATCGTCGCCGTCAATTTCGCGCCAGAACAGCCAAGCGGATGCCCGAGCGCAATCGCGCCGCCGTTGACATTTACCTTTTCAGGATTCATTTCAAGAAGTTTCATCACCGCCAGAGATTGCACGGCAAACGCTTCGTTGAGTTCGATAACGTCAATATCGTCCATCGTCAAACCAGCCATTTTCAAAACTTTCGGAATCGCGTAAACAGGACCGATTCCCATTTCTTCGGGCAAGCAGCCGCTCGTCGCATAAGCTACAAAACGCGCCAGCGGTTTTGCGCCGATTTCCTGCGCTTTTTCCAAAGACATTACAACAGCCGCAGCCGCGCCGTCCGACATTTGCGAAGAATTTCCCGCCGTCACCGTTCCTTTGACGTGAAACGCCGGTTTTAATTTTTGCAAACCTTCGATTGTCGAATCAAAACGCACGCCTTCGTCCGTGTCGAAAGCGATTTCCTGCCGCAAAACGCGCCCTTTTTCGTCCGTTTCGTCAACGCGCACACTTAACGAAACAATTTCATCCTTAAATTTTCCTGACTTAATTGCTTCCGCCGCTCGCTGGTGCGACTGCAAGGCGAATTCGTCCGACTGCTCACGCGAGATTTCATATTTCTGCGCCAGATTTTCGGCGGTCAAGCCCATATTCAAATAATAATCCGGGTAAGTTTCAATCAATTCTGGATTCGGACGAATAACATTTCCGCCCATCGGAATCATCGACATCGTTTCCAACCCGCCTGCAACGATAATATCTGCGCCACCCGTTTTAATTCTGTCTGCAGCAATCGCAATCGTCTGCAAACCCGACGAGCAGTAACGATTAACCGTCATCGCGCTCGTCTCGACCGGCAAACCTGCGCGAATCGCCGCTGTCCGCGCAACATTCATTCCCTGCTCGGCTTCGGGAAACGCGCAGCCCATAATCACATCTTCAATCTGCGAAACGTCCAGATTCTCAACCTGCCCGACGGCTTCTCTGATAACCGCCGCGCCCATCTCATCAGGACGAGTGTTTTTCAAAGTTCCCTTCGGCGCTTTTCCGACAGCCGTCCGCACGGCTGATACGATAACTGCTTCTTTCATAATTTTTTCCTTTTACGCTTTCTTAAATTCTTCCCAATCCAATTCCAAATCTTTAACAATGCCGCGAATCGTTCCGCCTTTCAAATCCTTGCTTCCCCAATCCGGCACGGGAACGGGCGCAATTATTTTCGCCTTCGGGTTATACCAATTTCGGTGCGAGCCTTTTCTTTTATTTGAAAGCTCGACGCAGCCGAGCGATTTCAACTTCTTTGTAACTTCCCGGTACTTCATGCCGCTTTCAACCCTATTATCGTATCGGTCAAAAACGGCGCGTTTTTATTCATCGGCTGCAAAACTTCCGGCACAGGTAGATTCAATTCTTTGTAACCTTCAATCAAAGCCTCAAGTGCGTCGGTTACATTCGGAATAATTTCTTCAACCGTGTCGGCTTCCGTTACAAGCCCGCGCAAAATCGGACAAGTAATTGTCCAGCCGCCTTCGGGCTGCGGCTCTAAAACAAGCGGCAAGCGGTAGATGTTTTCCGTAACTGCTTTTTTCATAATTTCCTCTTAATCGTTTAACACAGCAATTTAAATTTTAATTCAATCACTCATTGTCCGAAATAAGTTTCTTTGGACGAGTATCAAACTCTCCAATATTATCTTTTTCATAAATACATACAGTAATTTCTGTTTGATAACTATCGTCTGAAATATGTTCGTGATGAGAGTTGTTTTTCAGAAGATTGTCTAATGAATCTTTTAATTCTTTAGCTTCGGAACTCGTTAGATAGATAGTCACTTGGTTAATTTTTTCATTTGTATCTAAATTTAGAATTCTCATTTTCCTAATTCTTCCTCATTCAAACTTTATTTAATCATTGAATTCTGTTTAAAAACCCTTCCGTTTTTCATCACAAAACTGACTGCTTTAAGCGTTTCGATTTTGTCGAGTGGATTATCCTTAACGGCGATAATGTCGGCTCTCATTCCTACTCTTAAAAAGCCGCGAGTTTTTTCCACGCCCAGTAATTTTGCAGCGTTCGTTGTCAGAGCCTGCAAAATTACGAGCGGCGGAATTCCGGCTTCCTTCCAGTTATCGATTGTTTCGATTGACGAACGCCCGCGCGGATATTCTTTCGTCGAGAAAATCACGTCGGGACCGAAAACAAGCGTTACGCCCGCTTTATAAGCCCTGCTCACCGGGTCGGCAAACCAGCGTTTATCAACTTCTTTATTGCCGCCCGGATTTCCGCCTTCGCGGGCATCGGTTTCGGTAAACGGCGTCGGCACAAGCGCGACGTTGTTGCGCTTGGCAATTTCCAGTATTTCGTTTGTCATCGCTACGCCATGTTCAATCGAATCAACTCCGGCTTCCGCCGCATTACGCGCGCCCTTTTCAGTCCAGCAATGCGCGGCGACTTTCAATCCGGCAAGCCGCGCTTCTTCGATGACAAATTTCATGTCGTCAGTTGAATAAATGTATTGCTGGTCGTCAACGACAAGTTTGATAACCCGCGCTCCGTAATGAATGTTTTCGCGGACGGCTTTTTTCAGTTCATCGCGGGTGTCGGCGTAGAGATATTCGGGATTGCCCAAATCTCGCTTATCGGGCTGCATTTGAAATTGCCCGCCGTAAGGGGCGATAATCCGTCCGGCATTGATGATGGTCGGACCTGGAACAAGTTCCTGTTCGATTGCTTGTCGCAGATCGGTGTCGGCATAATTCGCCGCATTACCAACGTCCCGGACAGTTGTAAAACCGTGTTCAAGCATCGAACGCGCATTGGCAACGCCTTGAATGGCGCGCGTTCCCGTCGAGTCGCGCAGCGTCGTGAAATAATAACTTCCGGCGTGCCGTTTGTGTTGCATGTTCATACACAAATGCGTGTGCGCGTCGAACAAACCGGGCAAAACTGTTTGTTTAGATAAATCAATAACGGTCGCGCCTGTCGGAATCTTTACGTCCGCGCCGATAGATTTTATATTTCGATCTTCAATCAAAATCACCTGATTGTTTGAAACCGCTCCGGTTTCAGGGTCAACGATTTTACCCGCGCGAATCGCCGTAATTTGCGCCTGCACGACAAACGCAGCACAAAACAGAAATAAAATTGCGGCAAATATTTTCTGCGCTGCATTTATAATTTTCATTTTAAGACTCCTTTTACTCTTTCTGCTTTTCCATCTTGATTCTCTCAATCACATCCGCCACGCGCGGGTTTTTAGCCTGCAAAATTCGGTTTTCTATAAAAATTTTGCTGTCTTTCGTATTAAACTTATATCCATAATCAGCCAAAACTTTCATCACTTCCCAGCGCTTTTTATTTAACTTGCGCGGTGGCTCGAAATACGCGCCCATATCAATCATCGGCTTCGCGCATTCGGGACATTTGCGAGGGCTTTCGCTCGCGTCTTTCGCAAAACTTTTGCGGCAATCAAAACAAGCCCAATGCGTGAACATACTTTATACAAGACCGAATCAAAGCCCGGTGTTTTCCGCTTTTCGCTTTATCGTTTTCAATATTTCCTTTCTAATCAACGCGCTGAACGGTTGAATGAACGTCCAGTAAAAACCGAAACTCCGACGGCTTTCCGCGTCGAGACATTTGACGCGCGTTTCGGTTGTCAGTCGCGTTTCGCCTTTTGCCTCGTCAAGCGAAAAATCCCAGACGGCTTTGGCAAATCCTTTTTCGTTAAAGTCTCGAAAGTTGTCCGAATTAATTTTTTGCAAATCGCCGCGAATCGTCCAAAATCTTCCTGCCAAGCCCAGCAGAAGTTCTCGATTTTCACTTTCGCCCAACATTTCAAAACGAAGCCGCCGCATCTCGCGCAAAGTCATTTTCTCTGTCGGTATTCCGCGCAGACAAAATAGCCATCGAATAATCATTGATTCGTTAAAATCAAACGAATTCAGAGCCGCATAGACGGTTTCGGCGGAAGCGCGAACGATTGTTTCGTGCTTTTCCTCGAAATCATAAACCGGCATAAAGTCGTCAATCAACATCTTTTACGTTAAATTTTTCAAACTTTTCAGCTACCCGATTTTGCAAAAATCACCCTGCGCCACGATTCCGCCCGCGTCGTCCGAATCAACGTCGTCTTTTGCAGCTTTTTCAGTTGCAAACAACCATTTCAAAAACGGCGGGGCGATCAACGTCGTCGCCACCGCCATAAATAAGACGACCGCGTAAAGCGAATCGTTTATAACGGCGAGGCTCAAACCGATTTGCGCGACGACGATACCGACTTCTCCGCGCGGACTCATTCCCATTCCGACTTGCGCCGCGCGTCGCCATCCCAAACTCATCGCGCCGAGTCCGCAGCCGATTAATTTTGTCAGCACCGCTAAAATCGTTAAAACAATTGCCAGCACAATTACCGAAGTGTCACGAAACACTTCGAGTTTCAGCTGCATTCCGATATTCACGAGAAAAAACGGCACTAAAAATTCGGTAACCGCGCTGGTCTGTTTGTGCATATCGTGATTTTTTTCGCTCGCTTCGGCTAATGCCATTCCCGCCAGAAACGCGCCGATGATTGCCGCAATACCGATATATGCTGCGGCAACCGACAAGCCCAAACACAACACCAAACCGAAAACAAAGAACGAATCGCTTGTACGCAGGCGTTCGATTGTCGGCGCAAAATTCGTCAAAACTTTTGCGCCGACAAGCGCGATAAAAGCCGTAAATCCAACGGCGAGCGCGATAGTCGTCACGATTTCGATGTAATCGACTCGTCCTTCGGCAACGCTCGAAACGATTGCCAAAATAATAAGTCCGAGAATATCGTCAATCACCGCCGCGCCCAGAATAATCCGGCTCGTCGGCGCGTCGAGCAGTCCCATTGCCGAAAGAACACGCGCCGTAATTCCGATTGAGGTTGCCACCAGAGCCGTCCCGATAAAAAGTGCTTGAACATTTGCCGCGCCCCATGCCAGCATCAGCAAATAACCCGCAACAAACGGCACAATTACGCCGAGAACTGCAACAATCGCCGCTAATTTTCCGACCTTAAAAATAGCCGACGGCTTAGTTTCCAACCCGACCGTGAAAAGCAGAAAAATAACGCCGATTTCCGCTAATGTGTTGGTAAATTCGGAAGGCGCGACCCAACCCAAAACGCTTCCGCCGATGAGAACGCCCGCCAGAATTTCGCCTACAACGGCAGGCTGTTTAAGTCGTTCAAAAATTTCAGCCGTAATTTTCGCCGCCGCCAGCATAATGAAAAGCGTCAGCAGAATTTCGGTTGTATGCCCGACGGCAACAGCAAAAAACGGCGTTGTCATAAATTTTATTTTCTACAATTGCAGCCAAAACGCCCGCTTGATTTTCTTAATTTCTATAAATCATTTTACCTTTTAATCGCACTTCATTGCTAACTTTTTATTCCGACTGCGATTGTTTCTATTTGCAAAACATTGTTTAAATCACTCGGCTCGATTTCAATTAAAAACCCGCGCTTGCCGCCATTAATATAGATTTTCTCTAAATCAAAAATCGTCTTTTCGGCAAAAATCGACATCTCTGTTTTCACGCCAAAAGGCGAAGTTCCGCCGACCAGATAACCGGTAAATTTCTGCGCATTTTCAGGCGAAACGGGCGCGACCGTTTTCACTTTCAACGCCCGCGCCAACTCTTTTGTCGAAACCTGAAAATCGCCGTGCATCAAAACAAGCAAAGGCTTTCGCTCATTCGTTTCAAAGACCAAAGTTTTTATAACCGCGTGTTCGTCCGTCTTCAAAACTTCCGCCGAATGTTTTGTTCCGCCTTTTTCGACGTATTCAAAAACGTGCGGCGTGAAGTTAATTTTCTTTTCGCGCAGAACGCGAATCGCCGGCGTTATCGGATAATCCATTTTTATTATCTGCTTTAATTTTTACTTTTTTAGAGTTCATTAGTTTGACACTCAGAAGCCAGAGTTCATCGAGCGTTTTCAGTCTCGCGGTAACAGCTTTCGGCGACATATCAACCTTCATTTTCAACCTCTTTCAATTTTTTTACGTCGAGCAAATCCTGTTCGCGCCCGCTGATTATTTTTAGTCGAATCAATCCTTCGCGTGAAACAGTCCAAGTTTTCCCGTCTTCCCATTCAATCAATTCGCGCTTTTCCCAAACTTCCTTTAACACTTCGGTGACGAGCAGAAAATCAATCGTAAAAAGTCTTTTCGTTTCCTTCTCGATTTTAGAAATCCGCCTGATTTCGATAATTCCGTCGTGAAAATGCAGCGGCAAACCTTTGACATCGTAACCGAGATTTTGCGCGACGTTCCAAACTTCGTCGAGATTTTCCGACAAAACAAGCAGGTCAATATCAATCGTCGCGCGCGGCAAACCGTGAATAGCCATCGCCCAACCGCCGCAAATCGCATAGTCAATATTTTCTCGATTAAGAGTTTCCGTAAAATTTACAAACTCTTCCAACAAACTCGACATTTTTAATTTATTTCATCGTATCGAAAACAATCTGTTAAATGGTCGTTCACAAGCCCGCAAGCCTGCATAAACGCATACATAATCGTCGAGCCGACAAAATTAAAACCGCGCTTTTTTAAATCCTTGCTCATCGCGTCTGAAACAAATGTTTTCGCCGGAACTTCCCGTAAACTTTTCCAAGCGTTTTTAATCGGCTCACCATCAACGAAATGCCAGATGTATTTGTCAAAACTTCCAAATTCTTCCCGCGCTTTCAAAAAACTTTTCGCGTTTTGAATTGTCGAAGCGATTTTCAAGCGGTTTCGCACGATTCCTTCATTTTGCAAAAGACTTGCAATCTTTTTCTCGTCATAACGCGCAATCTTTTCCGCATCAAAACCGTTAAAAGCCGCGCGATAATTTTCACGCTTCCGCAAAATCGTATCCCAACTCAAACCTGCCTGCGCGCCTTCTAAAATCAAAAATTCAAAGAGCTTTTTATCATCGCGCGTCGGAACGCCCCATTCCGCGTCGTGATACTGAATCGCCAAATCGTTTTTCGCCCAACCGCAGCGATTCACTTCGGAAAATCTTCCGACTGCAAAACCCTTTCGGCTTGACGAAAATGCCGTCGCTCGTGTTCAACGACAACGCGAAAACCGTCCGCCAGTTTATATGTCATCACTTTTAGAAACGGCGACGTGATAATTGTTTTTTGCCAATCGGCTTTTGCCGTTTGTTTAATCCTCTCGATTACTTCCGCTTGATGCGCCGCAAAAACCTCGACAATATTCGCGTCAATCTCGCTCGGCGGAACGATTTTCGACGTTGGCGCTTTAAACTTCCTTTTGTCCGATTTCAAAGATTTAATCAAAAAATTTCCGCCCAATGAAGAAAGCGGCGACCAGTTTTCCCAGAACGAATTTTTTCTCGCGCCGCCCGCGATTTTATCGAGTTCGGCATAAAACAATTCGTTTGTTTTTATCAAATGCTCAAAACATTGCCCGACGCTCCAACCGTCCGCGCTCGGTCGCCAGTTGACTTGCTCGGCAGAAAGTTTGCCGAATGTTTTTTCCACATTTTGAGAAATTTCTTCGAGTTCGCCGGTTAAGTTGTTTAATTGGTCGTTCATTTTGCGCTCTAATTCCTCAATGGTTTTCCGGTTTTGAGCATCGCCGCAATTCGCTCCTGCGTTTTGCGCTCGCCGCACAAAGACAAAAAGGCTTCGCGTTCCAAATCCAAAAGATATTGCTCGCTGACAAATGTTTGATGATTTAAATCGCCGCCGCTCATCACGCGCGCCAATTTTTTGCCGATTAGCTCGTCGTGTTCGGAAATAAAACCGCCGCGCTTCATCATATAAAGCGCGAGTTTCATCGCCGCCTGCGCCGATTCGCCGAGAGCTAAAATGTCAGTTCTTTCTACGGGCTGAACGTAACCCGAAGCCGATAAATTCAAAACTTCCTGCTTCGCGTCGGCAATAAGTCTGTCGCCGTTCATCGAAATTGAGTCGGATGGACGCAAGATTCCCCAACTTCGCGCTTCCTGCGCCGAAGTTGCGACTTTCCCCATTCCGATTAGCTCAAACGTCTTTTTCAAAAATGCGAGCGGGTCGGCGTCAGGCGTCCGTCGCGCCAAATCCATCGCCCGCATCGTCATCTCTTTCGTGCCGCCGCCAGCCGGAATCAAACCGACGCCGACTTCGACCAGACCGATATAGGTTTCGCCCGCCGCGCGAACTCGGTCGCCATGCATCGCAATCTCGCAGCCGCCGCCCAAAGTTAATCCGTAAGGCGCGGTAACGACGGGTTTTGCCGAATAGCGCAGACGCATCACCGCTTTCTGCAAAGCGCGAATCATCATATTGATGTCGTCCCATTCTTCTTCCTGCGCCGCGAGCAGCAAGAGCATAATGTTCGCGCCGGCAGAGAAATTTCCGCCTTGATTGCCGACAACTAAACCTTTGAAATTTTTAGCGACTTCGTCAACGGCAAAGTTCATCATTTGAACAGTGTCGCTGCCGATTGAATTCATTTTTGAGTGAAATTCAAAGCAAGCAACACCATCGCCCAAATCAATCAATGACGCGCCCGAATTTTTCTTTATCGTGCCGCTTCGCTCCTTTATCGATTTCAAAATGATGAAACCCTCTTTTTCGGCGACGGGTTTGTATTCGCCCACGACCAAATCAAAATAAAACTGTTGTCCGTTTTCATTTTTATAAAAACTTTCCGCGCCCGATTCGAGCATTTTTTCGACATTGGCGGGAATCGCTTGATTTTCAGCTTTCATTCTTTCAAGCGATTCTCGAACGCCAATCGCGTCCCAAGTTTCAAAAACGCCGATTGTCCAGCCAAAGCCCCATTTTATCGCATTGTCAATCTCGACAACCGTGTCGGCGATTTCGGGAATTCGGTTTGCCGAATAGCGCAAAGTTCTCGAAACGGTTTTCCATAAAAACTCCGCCACGTCGTCTTTTCCCCAAACCAAAGTTTTTACGCGCTTCGTCAAATCTTCGATGTTTTTCGCCGCGTCCAAACTCGGAAACTTTGTTTTCGCCTGCGGTTTATATTCAAATGTCTGCAAATCCAATTCTAAAATCTCGGTTTTGCCTTCCGCGTTTTTCGTCTTTTTATAAAATCCGCCTTTCGTTTTGTCGCCCAAAAATTTCTTCTCTAACATCGTTTCAATCACGTCCGGAACGCGAAAAACTTCGCGGTCTTCGTCGTCGGGAACAGCCGGATAAAGATTTTTGTTGACGTGCGCGAGAACGTCCAAGCCGACCAAATCCGATGTGCGAAACGTCGCCGACGAAGCGTGTCCGATTGCCTTTCCGGTCATCTGGTCAACTTCGGTCGGCGTAAAATTCATGGCAAACATTTCGTGAACCGTCGCCATCATTCCGAAAGTTCCAATGCGGTTGGCGATAAAATTCGGCTCGTCTTTCGCCGGAACTACTCCTTTGCCCAAACGCTCGTCGAGAAAACCGAAAACCTTGCACGAAACTTCCGGCTTTGTCCACTCGGTCGGAATAATTTCCACCAATTTCATATAACGCGGCGGATTGAAAAAATGAATACCAAGAAAATGTTTTTTGAAATCTTCCGAAAACGGAGCGGCAATATCCTTTATCGGAATGCCGCTCGTGTTCGAAGCGATAATCGCATCGGCTTTACGATGCTTTTCGACTTCGGCAAAAAGTTTGTGTTTGATGTCGAGATTTTCGACGACCGCTTCGATGACCAAATCGCAGTCTTTAATTTTCGCCAAATCGTCTTCAAAGTTTCCCACTGTTACCAAAGAAGCATTGGCGTTGTCCATATACGCTGCCGGGCGCGCCTTCGCCAAGCCGTTGTAACCGCCGTTGGCGATACGGTTTCTGACAACGGGAGAGTCGAGCGGCAAACTTTTCGCTTCTTCTTCTTTGTTTAATTCCTTTGGTGCGATGTCCAAAAGAACCGTTTGAATTCCCGCATTTGCAAGGTGCGCGGCAATTGTCGCACCCATTGTTCCAGCGCCTAAAACAGCTGCTTTGGTGATTTGTAGCATTTCTATTTAACCCTTTCCCATCTTGAATTTAATTGCCAGCATTATAACTGAATGAATGTTCATTCAGCAAGGAATTATGGACAACTTTTAAATATATTAAGCGAAATTGTATGAATTTGTTAGAACATAAGAATATAAGGCAAAAAAAAACCGCGAAGCTAAAGCTGCTTCACGGTTCGACTTTTTATTGCTTGTTTGCAATTACATATTTGTAGTTCTATCCGTAGTTCTATCATCGCGGACAGTTCGGTTATCGTGAACTTCTACGGCACGTTTTTTCGGTATCAAACCGGCTAAACCGGCTAAACCGAGAATACCGAGCCAACCCCAATCGGTATCGTTGTCACGGACAGTAGTGGTTCTTTCGACGGTTCGTGTCGGTGTTGCAGAGTTTCCATTACTGCTATTTGTATTCGTCTGGGCAGAAACGTTTAGAACCGCAGCCCCAGTCAATAACATAGTAAAGGCGATGACTCTGGCAAAGCTAAGAAATTTCATAATTATTTTCTCCTGTTTTGAAATTGATTTAAGATGCTAAAATTTGGACTTACCAAATTATCTATGCTGCTTCAATACATCAAAAGCAGGCGATTTCCTTATAAATTAAATTTTATTTACAGCCGCTTTATAAGACAGACTTACTTATAGTCTAATTTTGCGATTTATGCAATATGTTTTTTACATTTGAACTTGCTAGAGAGCGTTTTTATAAAGTACCCGCTTTGGACATTGCTGGTAAAACTTGGCACAATAAGCACGTTCGTTACAGCGTCCGAAACCAAAGAATTTAAAGGGAAGAATCGTTAAAGAAAATAACAATGGAACTATTAGATTTAGAAAAGGAAAGACAAGAGCCGAGCGGTTTGCGGCTGGTTTCCGACAACAAAGAACCTCATCAATTTCCCGCCATCGAAAGACAATTTATCAATTTTATGTTTTTGCGCATCAGTTCTGATTGGCGCAAATTAAACGCGGAAACAAAGCGCATTTTTAAAAGCGAATTTCAGAGTGTTTTCAACAAATACAGTGAAAATCTTCTGCTTTACAGTTATTCACTTGTCGGTTTTGACTCAAAAGCGGATATGATGTTTTGGCGCATCAGCACGTCGCTCGATTTGATACAGGAAATGACAGCCAAACTTTACCGCACAAATCTGGGGAGTTATTTTGAAACGACCGACAACTATCTTTCCTTTACCAAAAAGCGGATGTTTGTGGCTCCGAACGAAAAAACCGTCGAAGACCGTTTTCACATTGTCGCCGGTTCAAAAAAATATCATTTCGTTTATCCATGCGCCAAAAACCACGACTGGTATGATAAACCGGGCGAAGAGCGCGATGCGCTGATTGAAGAAAATTTTATGGTTGGCAAAAAATTTGAAAATATCAAAATTCATATGACTCACGCCTTCGGTTTTAGCGAACAGGAGTATCTCGTCAGCTTTGAAACCGATGAACCAAAGGATTTTTTAGCGCTCGCAGAAGAGTTAAAACAAACGCCGGCGAACAAATTCAATTTGCGCGGAATGCCGATTTATACTTGCCGACAAAGAAATTTAGCCGAATGCCTGGATACTCTCGGCTAAAACATTGGACACTTATTATTTACATCTAACAAGTGTCGAATGATAAATGATAAATGTTAAATGATAAATGTTAAATGAAAGTAGCCAGAAAATTTATCATCAGCGGTGAAGTGCAGGGCGTCGGCTTTCGTTTTTTTACACAGCGTGCTGCTGCGCGTCATCAGGTTTTAGGTTACGTGCGAAATTTACCGGACGGCAGGGTCGAATCGCTTGCCGAAGGAAGTGAAAAGGCAGTCGAAGGCTTCAAGCACGATTTAACGGCTGGTCCAACTTATTCAAAAGTTCAAGAAATTGAAGAACTGGTTTTAGAACCAAGCAATTTATATACATCATTTAGAATAGAGAAATAATGTTGAATGATAAACGATGAATGGTAAATGAAAGAAAACCATTCACCTTTTATCACTCACCATTCATCATTAAAAGAATGGAACACCTTAGAAAACTAATCCGCGAAGTACCTGATTTTCCGAAGGCGGGCATCAATTTTTATGATATTACAACGCTTTTGAAAGACGCCGACGGCTTGAAGCAAACGATTGACGCGCTTGCCGAGCAGTTCAGAGGCGAACGAATAGACACGGTTATCGGCGTCGAATCGCGCGGTTTTATTTTTGCCGCACCGCTTGCTTATCATCTAAATGCCGGTTTCGTTCCCGTCCGCAAACCGAAAAAATTACCTGCGGAAAAAGTTTCCGTTTCGTATGATTTGGAATACGGGCAAGACACGCTGGAAATGCACAAAGACGCAGTCGGGCTTGGTCATAACGTCTTAATTGTCGATGACTTGCTGGCAACGGGCGGCACTGCACGAGCGGTTGTTGATTTGGTCGAAGGCTTAGGCGGCAAAATCGTCGGACTTCTTTTTCTGGTCGAACTCGATTTTCTAAACGGTCGCGCAAAATTCAACGGTTATGACGTGCGCTCATTAATCAGATACGATTCTTAGTTGCTGGACAATCCAAAATTCAAAATCTAAAATCTTAAAAACACTTTACGCTCCCGTAGCTCAGTTGGATAGAGCGTTCGCCTCCTAAGTGAAAGGTCGCTGATTCGAGTTCAGCCGGGAGCATTCTTATTTTCAATAACTTATGAAAATCCATCGTGTTTTATTATGATAAACTCCCGCTTCTACTCACACTTGCCAATAAAAAGTCAGACCTTCATTAAAGCCTGACTTCTTCTAAAATTTTAATTTGTTTCTGTTCAATACTCATTAGGAAGGAAAATAGTAGTAAAACTTCTATCAGCCTCTGTTATCACCCACAGTTTCGCATCCCCATCGATTATTACTCTACTTCTAAAAAAATCTTTTTGAGTGAGGCAATTTTAGCTTATAATGAAGCAATGAAACTAAATCTGCTGCCTCTTTTTATCATCGCCATATTTTTCAGTGTTGGTCAGTCATTTGCGCAAACAACCGCTGATGTTGCCAAAGGCGTAAAAGTTCAGCTTTCATTTGCCGGCGAAAAAACCGTATATCGGATTGGCGAGCCGATTAAGCTGATTTTGTCTTATATCTCAACCGAGCCGGGTTATGTGGTGGAAAGATATTATTCACCCCGCTTTGATGATGTGATCGTGTCGCCGACCGATGGTGTTTATGATTGGTTATACAGACTGAACCGACTGTACAGTTATGATGATGTCAGCCACCCGATGAGCCTGTCCGAATCTCCGGTTAATATCGATATAAATGTCAACGACCTTGTGCGCTTCGACAAAGCCGGCAAATATAAGATAAAAGTTCTCTCGAGAAGAGTTTGGAGTTCAAAAGAAAAACTTTCTTTCCGGTCGCATCCGATTTTTCTTTCGTCGAACGAAATCAAATTTGAAGTGAAAGAAATGAGCCAAGGCGATGAGCAGGCGGAAGTTAAAAGAATTACCGCTTTAATGGATTCGGCAAAAAACTTGAATCAGCACCAGATTTATAAGCGTGATTTGGATTATCTGACCGGCGATATATCGACCGTTGAAAAAGTCAATCGCTTTCTCAATCCGCCGGTGTTCGGGGGCGTCACATGGCTCGATTCAGGCAAAGGCTTAGACATCGCCCGCAATAAAAAACTGGCGATTAAACTTCTTGAAGCGGTTTTACGCGACCTGAATCGTGAGCCGAGCCGCGAGTTGATAAGCAAACTTGTGACGCTCCGCATTCTGTTGGAAGATGAGCGGCACCCGAGTCGAGCCGCAAACTCTGAACAATTACGGAAGGAACGCGAGTCGCGCTTTTTGGAAATAAGTCAAGCTTATTACGCCGAACTGCTCGAAAGCTTGCCGAAACGCGCCGGGAAAAGCCAAATTGTCACGGCTTACACAATATTTACCTCACTGCCGAAAGACGACACATCGAGCTTTGCCTTCAATATCACGAAAACCTTCCTTCTTGAAAAGTTTGACGAGTTGACCCCATACGGGCGGGTGGATCTGCTCGACCGCTATTGGGACAAGATTAAAAATCCTTCTCTTATTCCTTCACTGGAGAAAATACTTTTAGGTAAAGAACCGGTGCCTGCCTGGAGGGTCAGGGACAACGCTCTAAAGCGCTTGATTGAAATTGACCAGAAACACGCCCGTCAACACGTTATAAATGAAATTGGCGACCCGAATTCATTTATCAATCCCGAGATTCTGGTCGCGCTCGACGATAAATATCTACTGGAGACAGACGACGCGCTGCTCGAACAAATCAACAAACTAGCCGCAACTGATGACCGCCGGATGCATCTGATTCTGCAATTTAAACTGACGCTGGCGGCGCGCTACGCCACTGCTAAAATTTATAATGAGATGTTGGAGGTTTATAAAAAATATGGCGCCGGTTGGTCGATAGAGCGGAGCGGTCCATTGCTCTCATATTTAGCTCGACATAACGATCAGGAAACGCTGCCTTTAATCGAGGAACAACTAAACAAATCGGGCGACCGAACCGGCTCTAATTTCTTTTACACAATTACTAAAACCGGATTCACCAAAGGAATGGAAAAGTTGCTGCAAAAGCGTCTTGAAAGTGATGATGAGCAAATCGCCAGCGCAGCCGCTTATTATTTATCGAAATACGGCGGCAAGGAAAACGAGTCGTTGATTGAAAAACGTTACAATCGCTGGCTAGTGAAATGGAGCGGACGCGGAGCGGAACTGGAAAATCCTCATGCCAGCGCAGAAGTGAAAATGGAAGCGATGTTTCAGATAAATTTACTGGAAGCGTTAATCAGAGCTGAGAATTGGAAACTCTCGGAAACGGAAACGAACCGGTTAAAGCTGACATGTTTAACGGACAACTGTCGGCGCCACTTCAGTGCCAGACCTTAATTTCTTTAACTCGAATGTTTATATAATTTATTTTTCCCAGTAAAATCTTCTTATTGCTGCGCGGTTAAATTTTCTTTTCCTTTTTTTGTGGCAATTTATTGGGTATGCAAAAAGTTTTAACTGCCGAAGAAATGCGCGAAGTTGACCGCTTGACGACTGAGCGATATGGCATTCCGTCAATTCTCTTAATGGAAAGCGCCGCGCACGCTGCCGCTCGCGTCATCACGGAAAAACTCGGCGGTGTAATTGCGGGAAAATCTTTTTTAGTCCTCTGCGGCAAAGGTAACAACGGCGGCGACGGCGCGGCTTTAGCAAGAATTTTGTGGACGCTTGGCGCAGAAGTTTTTGTTTATTTGTTTGGCAAGGTTGAAGAAACAAAAGGCGATGCACGAGTAAATTTTGAAATTCTTAGAAATGTAACTGAATCGAGAATACTTTACACAAATTGTTTGGAGCTTGTAGAAGTTGAAACGGCACAATCGTTATCACAAATTCTTATGTCAGTTAAAGAACATATTTTGGTTGATGCCTTTTTCGGGACTGGTTTGTCCAGACCGGTCGAAGGAGAATTGATGTCTTTTTTTATGGGATTTTCTAGAATTTTAAGTCATAGTAAAACTTTGTTTACAGTAGCTGTTGACTTGCCTTCAGGACTAAATGCCGACTCGGAAAAATTGATTGGCAGAAATCTGCAAGCAGATTTAACCGTAACATTTACTGCGCCGAAAATCGCAAATGTTTTTCCGCCTGCATCGAATTTCAGCAGCGAACTTATCGTTGCGAACATCGGAAGTCCAAAAGAATTGGTTGATAATTCGCCTTCAAGAACTTTCGTCGCAGAAAAAAAAGACGCACAAGATTGGTTAAATATAACAAAGGTTAAAAACGATTCTTACAAAAAAACTCGCGGCGCGGCTTTGATAATCGCCGGTTCAAAAAATTACACGGGCGCGGCGACGCTTGCGGCAAACGCTTGTTTTGCTTCGGGCGCGGGAATGGTTTCGGTTGCAGTGCCGAAATCGGTTCAAGATGTTGTTGCCGCAAAGGTTTCGGATGAAATTATCACGCGCGGTTTTGGGGAAACGAAAGACGGCGCGTTTGCCGAAACTGCTGCGAAAGACATTTTGGAATTGAGCGGAATAATGGACCTGTTAGCAATCGGCTGCGGTTTGACGAGCAATGACGAAAGCACCAGAAAATTTGTGCGCGAAGTTGTCGAGAAACGCAAAACGCCGATTGTCGTTGATGCCGACGGATTAAATTCGCTTGCGCCGTTTGATTTGCAAGGCTCTAACGATTTGCCGATTATCTTAACGCCGCACATCGGCGAATTTCAAAGACTTCTCGGAACGAAAGATGAAATCAAAGACAAAATTGAAACGGCGCGCCGATTTTCTCAAAAACATAACGTAATTTTGCTTTTGAAAGGTGAACGAAGCATTGTTGCCGCACCGGACGGAACAGTCGTTATCAATCTGACAGGCAACGCCGGAATTTCGCGTGCCGGTGCGGGCGATACGTTGGCGGGAATTGTCACGAGTTTTCTGGCGCAGAGTTTCGCCGTTAAAAAATGGAACAAAAAAGTAGGCGAAACAAATCTAGACGTTGCCTTTGAAGCAGTCGTCGCCGCGCTTTACGTTTCGGGTTTGGCAGGCGACGTTGCGGCGGAAAAATTCGGGCAGAGATTGATGACCGCGACCGACATTCGAGATTGTATCAGTGAAGAGTTGAGTATAATTGACAAACGAGAAATTGATAGAAGCGGCGTAAATGAAAAGTTAACAAAAGAATTAAAAAGGTATTAAAACAGAATTTGAGTTTCCGAATCGAAATTGAATGGTTGGCGAATACGTTTGCGAAAAGCCCGAACATACTTTCGAGTTAGGCGAAAAATTCGGCGCAACTTTTACGGGCGGCGAAATGATTTTGCTGTCTGGCGGTCTCGGCGCGGGCAAAACGCTTTTTACAAAAGGCGTTTTGAGTGCGCTGTGGTTTGACGTTGACGAAGTTACTTCTCCGAGTTTTACGCTTGTCAATCTTTACAAAACTGAAAATTTTGATGTCTTTCATGTTGATTTGTGGCGCTTAGACGCTAATTCGGATGTCGCTTGCGCCGTCGGTTTGCCGGAAATTTTAGAAGATGAGACGGCTGTCGTGATTATCGAATGGTCTGAAAAATTGAAAAACTTTTCTTTTCCCGAAAAAACATTTCACATCGAGATAAAAGGCGACGGTGACGAAGCCCGAAAGGTAAAAGTAAAAGGTAAAAGTAAATAGGTGGATTAACTTTTTACTTTGCTTCACTCCGGCACGAGTGCGGTGCGAAAACCTAAAAGCGTCCAATCGGAATTGTTTTCGATTTCGTGAATGTATGAAAAATCATCGGGCGCGTTTGAGCCGACCGAATAACATTTTGCATTGCCGGCTTCGTCGCGGTAAAAACCTAGTTCGAGCGATTCGGTCTGGCTCCATTCTTTGTGAAAGACATTGCCGATAAGGTTGAAAACTACCGGCGGACACACAGTCAGACGATAACCTTCAGGCATTAATCGGCGCGATTTCCAATCTTCGGTTACGACATTGACAAAGTTTCGGAGCGATGTGTAGTTATGAGCGAAGCGCGTGCCGGACGTGAAATTGGCGCGTCCCAAATACGCGGCAAACGGGTCGGCTTTTGTTTCAAAACCGTAAATTGTTCCGTAAAATTGCCGGTTGTTCGGCAAATATTTCGGTTTTAGGGTCGTCTCGATTCCGACGATACGCCCTTGATGCCGTCGATGTCCGTCCATAACGGCTCGATATGAATCTGTTTTTTGATAATCTCGGTTTGTCGCTGCCTCAAATTTTATATTCGGATAAAGCCTCGCGCGGTAATCGTCCGTGTTAATCGGAACGGCTTCGGCAGAAGGAATTATGTGCCATTCGATATTAAAACGTTCGAGATGCGCGGTAATCTGCTCGGAAACTTTGAAATTTTCTCTGACTTCGGGCGCAATCAAATTTACGTCGTCGCTTAAACTGAAAAACTCGCGCAGTTTGTTTGCTCTGTCTGCAATCCAATCGTTCATAATGCTTTTATTCTAAACCAAATTTCTGAAAAGTCTGAAATAAAACGCAAAGAAAGTATAAAGTAAGCGTTCTACACCAAGCTGGTTTTGAAATTATTCTGCGAGGTGTTTTATGAAATTATTTTTGATTGTTTTTCTTATTGTCTGCGGTTTTATTATCAGATGTTCATTTGAAAAAACGAGTGCAGGCAGCGATTTGTTAAAAAATGGAATGAATGAAAAAACTGTCGCGCAAAACGCCGTCGAGCCACTGCCGGAAATAAAAAATCTGCGCATAGTCATTAAGAAAGAAAAGCGTAAACTCGAACTCTTCGACGGCGAAACACTGGTTAAAACTTATACTGTTGCGCTTGGCTTTACGCCTACAGGTGACAAGGAAAAGCAGGGCGACGGCAAAACGCCCGAAGGTGAATTTTATATTTTTACGAAAAATAATCAGAGCAAATTTTATCTGTCTCTGGGCATAAGTTATCCGAACATTGAAGATGCCAAACGCGGTTTGGAAGCGAAAATAATTACGCAAAATCAATATAGCAAAATCGTCAAAGCCGTCAACGCCAAAAAAACTCCGCCGCAAAACACCAGACTCGGCGGCGACATATACATTCACGGCGGCGGCACGGGGAGTGATTGGACTTGGGGCTGCGTTGCGCTCAACAATGAAAATATCAAAGAGCTTTTCGATACTATTCCGGTCGGCACAAGCGTTAAAATTGAACCGTAAAAACTTTTAGATTTAAAGTTTTAAGGTTCAAAGTAGAAATCGTCGCGTAATCTCCAACTTGAAACTTTTAAGGTTTTATCCGATACTTGAAAAAAAGTTCAAGTTTCAATACTTTGAACTTTGAATCTTAAACTTTGAACTACACGGAGTAATTTTTATGCCATATCCAGAAATAATGATACAAGGAATGCGTCAGGAGTTGTCGCAGATTGGAATTGAAGAAACGAAAACACCTGAAGCGGTCAAAGACGCGGTTGAAAACACGGACGGAACTGTAATGGTCGTCGTCAATTCGGTTTGCGGCTGCGCGGCGGGCGGCGTTCGTCCGGGCATTGCAATGGCTTTGCAAAATTCTGACGCGAAACCTGACCGCGCGGTTACGGTTTTTGCCGGTGCCGACATTGATGCGACCGATGTTGCGCGCAATTATTTTACCGGCTACGCACCATCTTCACCTGCAATCGGAATTTTGAAGGACGGAAAGCTCGTGCAGATGTTTGAACGCCGCGACCTCGAAGGTCGTCAACCGCAGCAAATAGCGCAGGCGTTGGTCTCGGCTTTTCAAGAGCATTGCGCCAGAACCGAAGCCGCCAATAATTAGTAGAAATTTTATTGATTTTTTCCTAAAGCGTTTGTCTCAAATACGGGCAAATGCTTTTTTCTTTTTAAAAATTAGTTATTGTTTTTACTAAGAAATGTTTTTGGTATTTTCCATAATTTTGCAAAAGAAGCTGAGCGTAACTGAGCAACGCTCAAATTAGTCGCTTCCGAAACTTCCTGTTCGGACATTGCACCGCAGCTTACAGCACGCAAAAAAAAGTTCAAAAGTCCCTGCGCAGATGCCGCGTCGTCAAATTGATTTCCGGTTGTCGCCGCCTGTGTCGCTTTTTCCATAAAACTTTTCAAACGCTTTGCTTGCGCGTCTTTCGATTCCAAAAAAGAACGCATAAACCGCTGCATAGCGAGCCGGCAATTGCGCCGGATGCAAATCCCAACTTTGATAAAAGCCGTTTATCAACGAAAAAGTTACATTGTTGAAATGCGTTCGCCAAGCTGTTTGAATTGCCCGTTTGTTTTCAACAATTTGTTTTTCGGATAAGTTTTCGCCCGTGTAAACGGTAATCGGGATTTCGGTCGTAACCGAATCTGAAAGTCGAACGTTCAATGGCGATAAAGCAATCTGCATCATTTGGCGCGCAAAATTATAGGCTTCGTGCCGCAGATGTTGATGCGAGCCTGAAATTCCGAAACTCGCCGTGTAATCATACGCACCAAAATTAAAAAGATTTGCGCCGCAAACAACGTGAATCGGATTTTGGATTTTGGATTTCGGATTTTGAATTTCCGATTTCGATGTTTCGAGTTTTTTACAAATGTTTGCAAGAGTTTCGTCTGAGAAAGTTCTGTTCATACTACGTCTAAATTATCAGTAATAACTTTCAACCGCCAAGAGGAAAGCAAATGGAAAAATTTGTCAGCTGACATTTTTCATTTTCTATTGTTTTTCATTTGTGGTTTAATTGTTCTTTCAAATATGAGCCGAGAAAATTGTCTTTTTTGTAAAATTGCGGCTGGCGAAATAGCGTCTGCAAAAGTTTATGAAGACGCGGTGTGCGTTGCGTTTGATGACGTGAGTCCGCAGGCGCCGACACACATTTTGATTGTGCCGCGCGAGCATTTCGACTCTCTCGACAAAGCGCGGGAAAATCATAAGGAAACACTCGGACATCTGCTTTTAATCGCTGGAAAAATCGCCCGCGACAAAGGTTTTGCCGAAAACGGTTACCGCACGGTTATCAACACAAACGGTGACGGCGGGCAAACCGTTTTTCACCTGCACGTTCATCTTCTCGGCGGTCGCCCGTTTATCTTTCCGCCCGGATAATTTTTTTCAAATATGAAACGCAATTTTATAATTTTATTTTTTGGTTTGTCGTGTTGTTTCGCATTGAATTGCAAAAGCGTTAATCAAGCGAACACAACCGCAAACGCCAATCAAAACGCCGTTGTAGATACCACTCCGACAGCAAATGAAAACGTCGCCGAAACAACTGAGAAATTGCCTGAAGAAGTTCCGAATTTCAGCGATGCGGACGAAGCGGTTACGGCAGGCGACAAATATCTCGACGCAGTTGAAACCGAAAACGCGATAAACGCTTATCAGCAAGCCGTCAAACTCAATCCCGATTTTGCCGACGCTTATTTCAAACTCGGCATTGCTTATTCTCTGCGCGAAAAGGAACAGGGAGATTCGCAGCAAACAACTGAAGAACCGACACCGACGCCGCCGAAAAAAGGAAAAAAAGATGTTCTTGCATTGAGCGAAGCAGACAAAGCATTTGAAAACGCAGCAAAGGTTTATGAAAAAATTCTGAAAAAAAATCCGAAAGACGAACAAGCGCTGTTTAACCTCGGACGCGCTTACAACAAACTCAACAAAGACAAAGAAGCCGAAAAAGCCCTGCGCCAAGCCGTCAAACTCAAACCCGAAGATGTTGAATATCAAACCGAATTCGGCTCAATATTGATAAAGCTAGCGCAATACGACGAAGCCGTCACGGTTTTAAACAAAGCCGTCAAACTCGACGACACCAACCTGAAAACACAGGAACTGCTTGAAAAAGCGAACGCCGGAAAAAAACGCATCAATTTCGGCATCAAACCGAAACTGCCGCAACAACAGCAGCAACAATTACCTGAAGAAATTTCCCGATCAAGACCGGAAAAGGCGCGACCAAAGCAGCCAATGCCGACAAAATCGGCTGAACAACCAACGCCGAAAGTCGAGCCAACCAAGTAAATATAAATTAAGGTATTAGAATTTTTCTAATACCTTAATTTCCTGCTTCCAAAATACACACTCTATTTTCTCTTTGTATCACCTTGACATTGATGGGAGAAGGATAAAGGATAAAATACAAAGGACAAACAAATGAAATTCGTGTTTGTTCTTTGGTATTTATTCTTTAACCGATTGTATTTAATGAAAATCGAACTCGAAATTCCGCCTGCTTTATCCTTAGAGCGAAAAATCCGAATGCACGAAGCGCGTGAAGCGATTATCAACCGATTAGCGCGTGATTTGCCGACGAACATTGAACTCGAAAGATTTTTAAATGTCGTCGTCTCGGAAATTGGGCGAATGATGCAAGCCGACCGCTGCGACCTTTTGCAGATGACGGCTGAAAAAGAGCTTCGCATCAGCCACGAATGGCGTGCGTCCGACGAAATTCCGTCGAGCGAAGGCACAACGATTCCGGTTGACGCCGAAAAACTCGCCGAATATTTCGACATCACAAAACCGATTCGCATTAACGATACTGCGCAGGCAAAAGACGCAACCGTCAGATTTTTTACAAAAGCACTTGAAACGCGCTCGCTGCTTATCGTTCCGATTATTTTGAGCGGAAAAGTTCTTGGACTTCTCGGACTTCACGACACCAAATCCACGCGCAAATGGCTCGACGAAGAAGTTCAATTTTTAGAATCAATCGCGCAGCAGCTCGCTATCGGTTATCAATACACAAGTCTTTACGTAGCGCAGGAACAGGAAACACGGCGCACGAACGCGCTTCTGGAAATCGCCAACACGCTGAACTCTCATTCGGACTTTAAGGAAGTTTCCGCCCGTGTCCTTGAACGCGCGGTCAGTCTCGTGGGTGCGGATTACGGTGCGCTCGGTGTGCTTGACCGCACGGGGAAAAGAATTTCGCTGGCGTCTTTCAAATCTGCGCCGAATGTTGAACCAAACACGGTTTTGCAAATGATTGAGCAGCACGGACAATCGCTCGACATCGAACCGTTTCCTGTTTTAGGCGATATTTTGCGCGAAGGCAAAACGCTCCGTCTTACGGACACGCAGTTGCCTTTTGCCGTTCGCCTTATTTTCAATTCCCAACTCGGCGGAAAAGCAGCGCTCGTTACACCGGTGCGAGTCGCCGGTCAAGCATTCGGCTTGCTCGGTTTCGTCTGGAGCGAAGCGACGGCAAAACCTTTTGAAGACCACGACATCGCGCTCGTCGAAGGGATTTCCGACCAAATAGGCACGGCTTTAGAACGCGACCAATTATCAGCCGAAGTAATGCGTCTGAAATCCGAATTACACCAGAAGCACTCTGAGATTATCGGGCAGGCACCGACGCTTCGCCGTTCAATCGAGCTGGCTCTGAACGTTGCCGACACAAATACAACCGTTTTAATTCAAGGCGAATCGGGAACGGGAAAGGAATTATTGGCAAATTTAATACACTACAACTCGGGGCGCGAAGACGAGCCGTATATCAAATTAAACTGCGGCGCAATTCCCGAAACGCTTTTAGAATCCGAGCTTTTCGGACACGAGAAGGGAGCGTTCACCGACGCGCGCGCGCGCCGAAAAGGACGTTTTGAAGAAGCCGACGGCGGAACTTTATTCTTGGACGAAATCGGCGAAATGCCGCTTTCCGCACAAGTTAAACTATTGCGTGTTTTGCAAGACGGCGAATTTATGCGGGTCGGCGGAAACGAAACGGTCAAAACTGATGTTCGCGTTATTGCAGCTACGAATATTGATTTAAATAAAGCCGTAGAAGAAGGAAATTTCCGCAAAGATTTATTTTATCGCCTGTCGGTTTTTCCCGTAACTTTGCCGCCGCTTCGGGAAAGAATCGAAGATATAAATTTGCTTGTTTTCCATTTTCTCGAACGCTATAAGGAAAAAACCGGACGTTTTATTTCCGGTATTTCCAAAGAAGCGTTGCGCGCGCTGGTTAATTACGAATGGCTCGGCAATGTACGCGAATTGGAAAACGCAATCGAACGCGCCGTAATAATTGCTTCCGGCAGACAAATCGAACTCGACGATTTACCCGAAGCCATAAGCAAACGCGCCTTTGAAGCCTTTGCCCAAGCGCGCCAGGAACGCGCCAGAGCCGCCAGCGAAGGACGCTCGATAAACTTGGAGGTAGATTTTCCGGCGACGATGGACGAGATAGAAAAACAGGCAATCGAACTTGCGCTCGACTATACGGACGGCGATAAATCGCGCGCTTCGCGCCTTTTGAATATCGGACGAAAAACGCTTTACCGGAAATTGGAACAGTATCGGGAATCGTAAAAACATCAATTAACCGCCGAAGTCTTCCGTCAAAAATCGTTTTTCATTTCTAAATATTGATGACAATTTTTGACTCATAAGATAAATTGTTATCGGCAAATCCGGTTATTTATAAAACATCAGGAGTTCTAAAGATGAAGTATTTTTCTTTTGCGGCTTTTTCGGCAGTTTTCTTTTTGCTGAAAGTTTCTGTTTTTGCCCAGAGTCCGAGCGCCACTCCGCCGTCGGGCGAAGATGTCTTAAAAATATCAACCAATTTGATTCAGCAGACGGTTTAGCTAAAGAAAAGAAACAAATTACATCACAATCAATTGATTTTGAAATTGTCAGATAAATAAAACTAAAATTAAAAACCTTCAGAATTCCAAGTTTAACCTGTGAAAATGTTAAACTTGGAATTTCTTTTTATGGACATAATCGTCGGGACAGCCGGACACATCGACCACGGAAAAACTTCGCTTGTCAAAGCATTGACAGGCGTTGATGCCGACCGTCTGCCCGAAGAAAAACAACGCGGCATTACGATTGACATCGGTTTTGCCGAGCTTGATTTGGGCGACGTGCGCGTCGGTTTTGTTGATGTTCCGGGACACGAAAAGTTCGTCAAAAATATGCTGGCGGGTGCGCACGGCATTGATTTAGTCGCACTGGTCATCGCCGCCGATGAAGGCGTGATGCCGCAAACGCGCGAGCATTTTGAAATTTGTCGTCTGCTCGAAATAAAATTCGGTTTGATCGTTTTGACGAAAATTGACGCAGTTGACGACGCGGAACTGCTCGAACTGGTCAAACTCGATGCCGCAGAACTCGTCGAAAATTCGTTTCTCGAAAATGCGCCAATCGTTTGCGTGAGCGCGAAAACTGGCGCGGGTATTGAAGATTTCAAAAGAATCTTATGCGAAATTTCCAGAAAAATTCCCGCCAGAAAAAACGAAACTGTTGCGCGTCTTCCGATTGACCGCAGCTTTTCCGTCAAAGGTTTCGGCGCGGTCGTAACCGGAACGCTCCGTTCGGGTGAAATACGCGAAGCCGACGAGATGGAAATTCTGCCGTTGCAGAAAAAAGCGCGTGTTCGCGGCTTGCAAACTCACGGAAAGACGGTCAAATCAGCCGGTTCAGGGCAGCGAACCGCCGTTAATTTGGGCGGCGTCGAGCATTCGGAAATCGTGCGCGGTATGGTTTTGTGCGAAAAAAATTCTCTGCGCGCAACACAGATTTTCGATGCCGAAATCGAAGTTTTGAAGAACGCGAAACACAGTTTGAAATCACGTCAGCGCGTTCGCGTTCACATCGGCACAATCGAAGCTCTTGCTAGAGTTCAGGTTTTAAACGAGCGAAACGAAATTGCAGCGAGCGAGAAAGATTTTGTGCAGCTGCGTTTGGAAATTCCTGTCGTAACCGCTCCAAATGATAGGTTTATTATTCGCAGCTACTCGCCGCAGACGACCGTGGCGGGCGGAAAAGTTTTGGATAATTTTGCGGCAAGGCATCGACGAAAAGATGTCGAAAACGCTTGCAGGTATTTGCAAAATTTAATCAAAGCCGAAAGTGACAAAGCCGAACAAATAAAACTTTTTCTCGAAACGGCGAGCGAACACGGCGCGACATTTTCGGATTTGCAGGCGCGAACCGGTTGGCGCACAGAGATTTTGCAAAAAGCGATTGGCGAAAATCTCGATAAAAAAGCAATTGCCAAAGCAGACAATTTTTACATTGCGCGGTTGCCGTTTGAAAATTTGAAAGCAAAAACTTTGATCGAAATCGAAAATTATCATCGAAAAGAACCGCTTGCAAAAGGGATTTTGCGAGAAACTCTGCGTGAGAAAATCTTTTCGCGGCTCGCGCCGGAGATTTTCAAAATCTCCCTTCAAAGTTTGGAAATGGAGAGTAAAATTGTCTCGGAAAAAGATTTTGTCGGGCTTGTTTCCCATAATCCTAAATTGTCAGCCGAAGAAAACGTTTTGCGCGAGCGGTTAGAAAATATCTACAAAACCGCGAAATTGGAAGTGCCGACGCTTGAAAAGGCTCTGACCGAAGCGTCTGAGAACACGAAATTAAATAAAGAACACGCACGGAAAATATTTCAGCTTTTTATAAATTCCGGCGAAGTCATAAAAGTAACGGAAGAATTTTATTTCACTACAGAAGCGATTGACGATTTGATAAAAAACCTAAAAGAATTTGCGGCGGATGCCTCCGACCGTTTGATTGACGTGGCGGCTTTTAAGGATATTGCAAACGTCTCGCGCAAATATGCGATTCCGCTTCTCGAATATCTAGACCGCGAAAAACTGACGCGCCGCGCCGGAGATAAACGTTTGATTTTGTAAAAAGATGCGAAAATTTTTAACGGCAAAATGGCAGGATTTGGTGATGGCAAATTACGAAATCGAACCGTCACTTTTAGCAGAATTTGTGCCGAGAGAAACAAAATTAGACTCGCACGAAGGAAAATACTATGTTAGCCTTGTCGCGTTCAAGTTTTTGAATACAAAGGTTTTACGCCTGCCCGTGCCTTTTCATACAAATTTTGAAGAGATAAATCTACGGTTTTATGTCAGGCGCGAAACAAAAAATGAAATCCGTCGCGGCGTGGTTTTTATCAAAGAAATCGTCCCGCGCCGCGCTATTGCGATTGTCGCCAGAACTTTTTACGGGGAGCCTTATGAAACCTGGAAAACGCGGCACGAACAAAGCGAAAACAAAATTGCTTATTTCTGGTCGAAAACCTTTTGAGAAAATCGCATTTCAGTATAAATCGGCGAAAGTCTTGGTGTTCCCGCCGAAAATTCGCACGGCGAATTTATCATTGAACATTATTGGGGCTACACAAAACGCGGCGCAAATCGTACCGACGAATACAAAGTCGAGCATCCGAAATGGAATTTGTTTGGCGTCACTTGCGCGGAAATTGACGTTGATTTCAGCTTTACTTACGGCAAAAAATTTGCCTTTTTGAGCGAGGCGAAACCATATTCGATTTTATTGGCAAAAGGTTCGGAAATTTCAGTTTTCAAAGGTGAAAAAATAACTTAAATGGCAATAATCGGGATTGTCGCAATCGCAAAAAATTTCGCCATCGGCAAAGACGGAAAACTGCCGTGGCATTATTCGGCTGATTTGAAATTTTTTAAGGAAACCACCTTGAACAATGCCGTTGTGATGGGCATAAATACTTGGAAATCAATCGGAAAACCTTTGCCGAATCGTTTGAATATTCTATTGAGTCGTTCCGAAACCATTGGAAATCAACCGAGTGTTTTGCTTTTGCGAAGCACGGAAGAAGTTTTGGCTTTGGCAAAATACCTGAATTGTGATTTATTCATCATCGGCGGCGCGACGACTTATGAAAATTTTGCCGATGCAATTGAAAAATGGATTGTAACGGAAGTTTCCGACAATGCTGAAAATGCCGATACGTTTATGCCAAGAGATTTTTTATCCGGCTTTCAAACACAGGAAATAAAACAGCTTGAAGATAATCTGTCGATAAAGATTTACGGCAAAATTTAGCTAATGCGACAATTGTCCATAGTTACGCTTTTAGACGTGATTTAGAATTTTACACACAGCAAATTATAACTCCGAACAATTGCCGCTGTTTCTGGAATTGCTTTAAACCGAAAAATCGGCGGTTGAAGCATTTTTACATCCGCTAGTTTTTTGCGTTTTCCTTTTGTTTGTCGGTCAGCGCGATGCCCATTTTGTCGAGCGTAATTTGATTGAGCGTGCCGGTAACTTTGAGTTCGTTTGCCGCTTGATATTTTTTCAAACCTTCGCGCGTCGCGTCGTCGAGTTTTCCGGTCGCCTCGCCGCTGTACATTCCCTTTTCTTTGAGCATTTTTTGCGCCTGCGTAACTTGCTCTTTGCTGGCGCGGAAAACAGCGCCGCGTTTCGGCTTATCGGTTTTGCTTTCTTTTGTTTCGCTGGTCGCAAACGAGTTTGGCGAAACTGGAATCAGTTTTTGCGCATCAGTTAATTCGACGTTCATCTTTTCGAGCGTTGCGCGATTGAACGTTCCCGTCGCTTTCAAACCGTTTGCGCTTTGAAAACTTTTTATCGCGGCTCGCGTGTCCGCATTACGTTCACCGGTTTCCGCACCTGTGTATAAACCTTTATCCTTCAACATTTTCTGCGCTGTCGAGACTTGTTCTTTGTTTGCGCGGAAACTTTGTTTTTTAGGTTTTGCGGCGTCGGCAGTTTTTGTCTGATTGTCGGTTGCAGCATTAGTTTGCGCGTTTATCGAAACGCCAAACAGAAAGAAGGCTGCTAAAACAAAAATTAATTTTTCATTGTTTCTACCTCTTTTTATTCTTTTAAAGTAATGACAACTCAGAAATTTAGTCTGTAGCCGTGGCTACAACTAAATTTCTGAATCATTGATTTTAGTGTTTCAGTTACAGAGTTCTATACCTATTTTATAAATCTGTCAAGACTTTTTTCGACAAGCAAATACGGTAACAAAAATTTTTATAAAAAATACTGATTATCTTTTAGTTTAGAGAAAGCTTCACAATTTTAATTTACAAAACTTAAGGTTTGATGTCAGAATTAAAAACCGGATATATGAAACGCTTTTCTGCCGCATTATTTTTAATTTTTTGTTCGAGCTTTTTCACGTTCGCGCAGCAGCGACCGCTTTTGACCGAAGACGTTGATACAACGCCGCAAGGTTCGATTGAAATTTCGGCAGGCGTTGATTTTCTGCAAAACGCAAAATTTCCGCTCTCCGGTTTAAGAGGCGATTTAACGCGCGTCGGCGATGTTCGCGTCCGAGTCGGTTTCGCTTCCAATGTCGAATTCGAGGTTGAAGGCGTTCTGCAAAATTTTCTGGCGATAAATTCGGCGTCAAACCTTTCGCCGATCCCTTTAAATCTGGACGGAAATTCGAGTAACGACGTGGGCGATTTTATCGTTTCGACAAAGATAAAACTCCGAAATGAAACAAGAAATACGCCTGCCGTTGGCTTTAAATTCGGTTTTCAATTGCCGAACACAGACCAGGCGCGCGGCATCGGAACAAATCAAATCAACGTTTTCGGTAAATTTTTGGTGCAGAAAAGATTCGGCAGAAGGTTTGGAAAAGAAGCGCGTTTTAACACTTTCGGCAATATCGGTTTGGGAATTATGACCGCGCCGCTTGAGCGATTTACGCAAAATGACGTTTTGCTTTACGGTTTAGCCGGCATTTACCGCTTCAACGAACGGATAAACATCGTCAGCGAAGTCAACGGGCGCGCCAACACGCGCAAAGGCAACGCGCCTCTGGGAACGGAAAGCATCGGACAATTTCGCATCGGCACGCAAGTCAAGGCTTCGGGCTTGCGTTTCGACACGGCGGCGATTTTCGGTTTGACGAAATTCAGCCCGCGAACCGGCGTTACCTTTGGTGTAACTTATCTGTCGCCAAGTATTTTCACACCGGCAAAGTAAGCCCAACATCTAAAGTCTAATATCAGTGTGAGATTTTCGTCTAATTAACTTTTCGCAAATCCAAAATCCAAAATCGAATGATTTATTGGCGAGTTTCCTTTGCCCAGATTTGGCGCCGTGCGAATTGCTTCAGTTACAAATCTTTTAGCCGTCTCAACGGCAACAATCAAATTTTCCCCCAAAGCTAAATTTGCGGCAATTGCCGACGCCAGCGTGCAACCTGTTCCGTGCGTTGCAGTTGTTTCAATAAATTCGGCTCCAAAAATGTGTAAATTTTCACCGGCAAACAAATAATCCCGCGCTGTTCGTCTTTTGTCCTTTGTCTTTTGTCCTTTGTTAGGTTTAGAGTGGTCTTCTTCCAAATCCAAAGTTGAACTGTGTCCGCCTTTTATCAAAACATTTTTCGCGCCGAAAGATTGTATAATGCGCGCGGCTTTTTCAATGTCCGCTTCGTTTTCGATTTTCATTCGAGCGATGCGTTCGGCTTCGGGCAAATTTGGTGTAACGATGTCGGCAAGCGGAAAAAGTTTTTCGATTAAAGAGCGAAGCGCGCTTTCGTCAATCAAATCAAAGCCGGAAGTCGAACGAACAACCGGGTCAACCACAATATTTTTCAATTTATTTTCTTTTATAATCTGCGCCGTTTCTTCAATAATTTCGCGTGTCGGAAGCATTCCGGTTTTGACGGCGGCGACCTTAAAATCTTCAATAACCGGCAGGATTTGCCCGCGGACTGTTTCCGCAGTTTGGTGCGCCGCGCCGAAAACTCCGCAGGTATTCTGAAAAGTTAGCGAAGTTACGGCGGCGGCGGCAAAACATCCGAATGCTGTAAAAGTTTTTATGTCGGCAATGATTCCGGCGCCACCCGACGGGTCGAGACCGGCAACGGTTAAGCAGATTTTGGATTTTGGATTTTGAATTTTGGATTTCATTTTTTTGCCGCCAATTTTTTCAAAACTTTCGCGTCGTTCAAAAATCGAATCGCGGCAAAGCCGCTTGCACCGTTTTCCAAAACCGATGCGTAATTATTTTCGTCGATTCCGCCGAGCGCAACGACCAGAAAAGGGTTTAACCTGTCGCAAACCTCGCGCAGCTTTTTCAAACCTTGCGGCGCGCCGTATTTTTCTTTTGTCGGCGTCGAAAATATCGGGCTGAACGTAATGAAATCCGCGCCTTGCCGTTTTGCATCTGCGGCTTCTTCCAAATTGTGAGTCGAAACGCCGATGATAAAAGCGGGCGGGAAACTCGCTCGAATAATTTCTGTAGAAAGCGAGCAGGAAGTTAGTTGAACACCGTCAGCGCGCGCGGCAAGTGCAATATCGGCGCGGTCGTTGACGAGCAATCCGGTTGCGGTTCGGCGTGTGATTTTTGCAGCCTCCGAAGCTAACTCAAACACGAGTTTTGCGGTGAGATGTTTTTCACGAATTTGAACTAGGGAGATTTTTGCTTCGACGGCGTTTTTGATAAGTCGAAGAATTTCATTTTTTTTACGGAGAAAATTTTCGGGCGTTGCTTTTCCTTCGGTTATCAAATAGACGAAAGGTTTTTGAACGAACAATTGTTTGCGCTTCACAATTTTTCGGGCGGCGGTTTTGTCATATTGCCGCCGAGCATCTCGACACTCTGCTTAAAATGCGCCATTTCCCAGAAGGCAAAAAAAAGATTTAAAACGCCCAAGCCGGAAACCGCGCCGCGAAACCAGCCGGAAGCGACGACTGTTCGCAAAAAAGGCAGACCGGTTTTTTGCGCGATGAATGCCAGAAAGTAATTGTCGCCCCAATCGCTCAAGTTTCCGACATTAACCCACGGCAAAAGAATCAGAATGACGCCCGCCATTAAAAATAATAAAACAAAAAAAATGACGGTCAGTTTTTCAATCATAAATGATGGGTCTTTTAAGTTTAGACAAGTTCATCTTATTTCGTTTTATTTAGTATTTATTGCCTTTTAGATTATAGTAGTTTCATCAAGTTTTGTTAAGTTTGACACATTTAGCGCATATTTTACACACAAAAATTTATCAATTTACGGAAAGAATCTCCTTCCAATTTGTCGTATAACTCCGGCTTTTCCGCGTTTGCTTCATCTTCCAGCAGCCTTCGGTTTTGACGCTTCCGAAACGAACCGTATCTTTGCCGAACCTTTTGTTTATTTCATCAATCGCTTTCATCAATTTGTGTCGCTGCTGAAACTGTTCATCATTAAACATTCGTTTTGTTAGATTCTCGTTTGGCACAAGCCCGCTCAGGATAATTCCGGCTTTGCGATATTCAAAACCTTTTTTGTAAATCTTTTCCAGTGTTTTGATTGTCCATTCCTGAATTTCCTGGTTGCTGTCGGCTCGATAAGTTGAAGTGTATGTTGCCGAATTTGAGTAAGGTTCTGGAATTGGTCTGAAACGGTCTGTGCCGATAAAAACGGTGACAGCGTGCGCAGCTAGATTGTTCCTTCTCATCTTCTCACAGCCCCGCGTTAAATAATATAAAACAGCTTCTTTGATTTGATTGTAATCAGTTACTGTTTGACCGAAACTTCTTGAACAGGTTATCGAATGTTTTTTGGCGGAGAACTGTTCAAACGGCAGGCATTTGACTCCGCGAAGTTCGAGCGCAATTCTTGCGCCGACAACCGTTAAAAGCCTTCGGACGAAACGATTGTCAGTTTCTCTTAATTGCCAGGCATTAAAAATATTGTTTGTTTTAAGTTTCAGCGACGAACGATAACCGATTCCCCAAACGTCTTCAATATTTGTTTCCTTCAAAATATTTTCAATCTTCGGCGAACGATAAAGATTCAAAACACCTTGTTCTTTTAACGCGGCTTTCTTTGCACGTTTGTTAGCAATCTTCGCCAGAACTTTTGTTTCGGCAATTCCGATTGAAACCGGAATACCTGTCCATTTATACATCTTTTCACGGATTGAGTGAGCCAGAGTTTCCAGCGAATTTTTGCGCGGTTCGAGACTTAGAAAGGCTTCGTCAATCGAATAAATTTCAACCTCGGGCGTGAAGTTTTGTAAAAGGTTCATCACGCGCGAAGACATATCGGCGTAGAGCGCATAGTTTGACGAAAAGATTTCCGCATCGTGTTCATCAAGCAGAGATTGAACTTTGAAGAGCGGCGAACCCATTGTTACGCCGATTTGTTTGGCTTCTTCGCTTCTGGCAACTACGCAGCCGTCATTATTTGATAAAACAACCAATGGCTTTTGTTTAATAGACGCATCGAAGACACGCTCGCAGGACGCGTAAAAGTTGTTGCAGTCAAGTAAGGCAATAGCATTTTGCATAATCGGTTAATGTTTATTGATTGAGCAAATTACTTTTCCCCAAATCTCAAAGTCTAAATCTTCGGTTATTAGAATGGGTTTGTAGTTTTCATTCTTCGGCATTAGAAAGACTCTACCGTTATCGTCAATAAACAGTTCTTTAACGCAGAGTTCTTCACCGATTCGGGCAATGACAATGTCACCGGATTTTGTTTCAATCGCACGGTCAACAATCAATGTAGCATTTGGTCTGATTCCCGCGTCAATCATTGAATCACCGCTTGCGCGAACATAAAAAGTAGCAAAAGGATGGCTGATAAGTTCTCGATTAAGGTCAATCGAAGTTTCGATATAATCATCAGCCGGAGATGGAAAACCGGCTGAAACACTGGATAATATAAGCGGAAGTAATAAACTCCGGCTCAAATTCGGGACAAAAATTTCGTCAATTTTGCATTGCATTGTGAATTACCAAAGATAAAGTATTGTAATAACTATGCAACAATGTATAACATAAGAAACGACACTAAACAAACAATTGCGGTTACGAAATCGAATTGCTTTGGCGTAAATCGACGCTGATAAAACGGCGGTGAATTCTGCGGCTTTGATTTTTCCTGGTGATTTATTTAGTGTTAAACTTGTCATAATTTTTTAATTTCATAGCTTTTTTATGCAAGCACTAATTTTAGCCGGCGGGAAAGGCACGCGGCTTCGCCCGCTGACGGTTTACACGCCGAAACCGATTGTTCCCGTCTTAAATCGCCCGTTTTTGCTTTATCAAATCGAAATTCTGCGCCGCGCCGGAATTACCGATATTACGCTTTCCTTAAATTATCAACCGGACAAAATCGAACAGCTTCTCGATGATGGTTCGGAATACGGCGTAAATTTGCGCTATCTGACCGAGCCTTCTCCGATGGGAACCGGCGGCGCGTATAAGTATGCGGAAGATTCGATTCGGGAAACGACCGTAGTTTTAAACGGCGACGTTTTGACGGATTTGGACGTTTCAAAAGTCGTCGCGTTTCACCGTCAGAAAAAATCCGAAGCAACGATCGTTTTAACGCCCGTCGAAAATCCGGCAGCATACGGTTTAGTCGAAACCGACGAAGAAAACCGCGTTTTGCGCTTTCGTGAAAAACCCGATGCCTCAGAAGTTGCCGATTTGAAGACAAAAAATATCAACGCCGGAATATACGTTTTAGAGCCGAGCGTTTTGGATTTTATCGCGGCAGGCGAAAACAGCTCGTTTGAATACAATGTTTTTCCTGCTTTGTTAAAAAACCAAAAACCGTTCTACGCTTGTGTTTTAAGAAACAATTACTGGCGCGACATCGGCACGCCGGAAAGTTATCTGAAAGCGCATCACGATTTTTTGAGCGGAAAAATCAAAAACTTTGAAATCGAAAGAACCGGCGAATTTGAAGTTGCGACCGCCGCGCTCGTAGATAAACGTTCGATTATCGGCGCAGATTGCGTGATAAAGCCGAATGCAAAAATAATCAATTCGGTTATCGGCGAAGGCGTTCACGTCGAAGAAAAAGCGGTCGTGGAAAATTCAGTCATTTGGTCGCACACGCGCATCTCCAACGCAGCGCACATCAAAAACTCGGTCGTCGGTCGCAGTTGTCACATCGGAAGAAACGTCGTCATCAGCGACGGCGCGGTCTTGGGCGATAAAACTTCGCTGACCGATTACACAAAAATTTAATGATGAATAATGAATGTCTAATGTAAAACCAATAATTCACCATTCATCATTCACCGTTCACCATTAATAAATGCCTGAACTGCCCGAAGTCGAACTGGTTGCGAAATCTTTGGATAAACTCGTTAAAGGTCGCCGGATTTTGACGGCTGAGCTTTTGCGCGAAAGGCTCGCGCCCGAAAATTCGCCTGATGATTTTGCTGTAAAATTAAAAGAGGCGACGATAATGCGCGTTCATCGGCGCGGCAAGCACGTTCTTTTTGATTTAAATAATAATCAAACTTTAATCGCGCATTTGCGAATGAGCGGACGTTTTCAGCTTCTGCCTCTGGAGCGTGAAAATCCGAAATTTACACACGCCGTCTTTTATTTTGAAGACGAAAGCCGTTTAATTTACTCCGACCAGCGGCACTTCGGTTTTATGAAAATCGTCGAAACCGCCAAACTCGCCGAAGCTAAAGAAATAAAAAAACTCGCGCCCGAACCTTTTTCCGAAGACTTTAATCGAAAATATTTTCGGCAAATTTTGAAAACATCGAAGCGAAGTTTGAAGGAATTTCTGCTCGACCAGACGAAAGTTACCGGACTCGGAAATATTTATGCGGCGGAAGCGATGTTTTTGGCGCAAGTCAATCCGCTAATTTCAGCCGAAAAACTTTCCGCGCGAAAAGCCGGCGTTTTGTTTGAAAAAATCCGCGAAGTTCTCGCTGAATCAATCGCGCACGGTTCGACCTTAAGCGTCAATCCCGAAAATATTGACGGCAGTTATTACGGCGGCGGTTACGAACTAAGCTGGCGCGTTTATGACCGCGAGAAAAATCCGTGCCTTAATTGCACAACACCGATTGAGCGCATTAAACAAGGCGGACGTTCAAGCTATTTTTGTCCGAAATGTCAGAAGTAATCGGTTTGTTTCAATACGGCGCAAAATTTGTTTTTACATTTCAATTATTTTTTTGTTAATATAATTCTGCTGTCTACTAGTCCTAATTCTCATAAAAAAAATTATTAAAATCTATGAAAAACCTTAGAACCTTTTTGTTTACAGGCTGGATTTCTGCATTCTTTCTCCTTTTGTTTGTTCTTGCCGGATTTCAGACGGCTGATGCGCAGATAAGCGGCAGCGACCGAAGCAGCGCGCTGGCAATGCTCGACACGGTAAAAGACACAATCAAGAAAAACTATTACGACCCGAATTATCACGGCATAGATTTGGAATTTGTTTACACTGAAGCCAAAACGCGGATGCAAAATGCGCAAACGCGCGATGAATTGATGATGATTTTGGCGCAGGTAATATTGACGCTTAACGATTCGCATACGAATTTTTACCCGCCTTCGCGCTCGGCTGACGTAGATTACGGATGGCGCGTTTCGATGGTCGGGAAAAATTGTTACGTGACCGGCGTCAAGCCGAAAAGCGACGCCGAAGCAAAAGGAATGAAAATCGGAGACAGAGTTCTGCTGATCAATGGCTACAAACCGACGCGCGAAAATCTTTGGCAAATGTATTACCGTTATTATTCGATTATTCCGATCGGCGCGGTTCGCTTTACGGTTCAGAATCCGGACGAAGCGAAACCGCGCGTTGTAGATGTGCAAACCAAAATAACGAAAACCTCGAATGCCGTAAAAATAGAAGACATTATAAATAGAATAATCAAAAAAGGTTGGGACACAGAAGCCGACCGTTACGTCGAAGCAGGCAAAAATCTTTTTATTTGGAAGATGACTACTTTTTCAACTTCCGACCAGCATATCGACGATATGCTGAGGAAAGCGAACGGCGCAAAATCTTTTATTCTTGATTTGAGAGGAAACGGCGGCGGCGCGGTTTCTATTTTGAAACGTCTGGTCGGTTATTTTACCGACCAGGATTTGAAAATAGCCGACGAAAAAAGGAAAAGGGAAACCAAACCGATGATTGCCAAACCGCGTGGAAACAATCTGTTTAAAGGCAATTTAATAGTTTTGATTGACCACGACTCCGGCTCGGCTTCGGAGATTTTTGCGCGCACGGTTCAGCTCAATAAATTCGGAAAACTCATCGGCGACAAAACCGCCGGCGCCGTTATGGAATCGGAGTTTTATCCGATGGAAATCGGCACGGGAAATATCATCTTCTATGGCGCGAGCATTACGGTTGCCGACGTTATTATGCCGGACGGTGCGAGTTTGGAGAAAGTCGGCGTGACGCCGGACGAAATTGTTTTGCCGACGGGAAAGGATTTAGCCGAGGGAAAGGACCCGGTTTTGTCTTATGCCGCTAAACAGCTCGGAGTAGATATTTCGCCGGAAAAAGCCGGAACTCTGTTTCCGATTATTTGGGACAAATAATGCTTTAGAAAACCGACGAACAAATTTATCGCCGCTTGACACTCAGCGTCTAAAATCGCATCATTTATTTTTAATCTTTCGTGGTGAGTTATAGCGACTTGCGACCACGTAAAATAAACTGCTAAACAGCGTCAAAAAAAGATTATTTTAAAGTCTCGCGCTGTTTAGCCGAGGCTTTTTGTTTTGAGAGGTCAGAAGACATAAGTCGGCAGAATCCCGCACAGTCGGTTTTCTGCTGATTGCTGACTGTTGATAACCGGCTACTTATGAAAAACTTTAGAGATATATTAAACAGCGACGGCATTTTCGTTTTCGACGGCGCAATCGGCACGAGGTTTTACGATAAAGGCGTTTATATCAATCGCTCTTACGACGAATTAAACTTGACTGCGCCTGACCTGGTGCGCGAAGTTCACGACGAGTATGTGCGCGTCGGAGCTGATATTATCGAAACCAATACTTTCGGTGCGACGCGCCACAAACTCCAGCAATACAGCCTTGAAAACAAGTTAAAGGAAATTAACGTCGCCGGCGTAAAATTAGCGCGTCAAGCGGCGGGCGAAGACGTTTTTGTCGCCGGAGCAATCGGACCGCTCGATTTGCGAATCGAGCCCTACGGACCGACTTCGTTCGACGAAGCCAGGGAAATGTTTGCCGAACAGGTTTACGCGCTTTTGGAAGGCGGCGTAGATTTATTTCTTCTTGAAACCTTTTCGGATTTATCGGAAATTCAACAAGCTATCAAAGCAGTTAAACAATTGTGTGATTTGCCGATAATCGCGCAGATGACCGTCCAAACCGACGGCAAAACCGTTTTCGGCGCAACGCCCGAAATTTTTACGAGCAGGCTCGAGACTTGGGGCGCGGACGTTATCGGCGTAAATTGCGGCGTCGGTCCGACGCATATTTTAAGCGCGCTCGAAAAAATGCGCCGCGTTACGACAAAAAAACTTTCCGCACAGCCAAACGCCGGGCTTCCGAGAGACGTGCAGGGACGGCAGTTTTATATGTGTTCGCCCGAATATATGTCGAAGTTTGCCAAGCGTTTTATCAAAGCCGGAGCAAATTTTGTCGGCGGCTGCTGCGGCACGACGCCGCAACATATAAAGCTGATTTCCGACGCGGTTCGCGCCATTAGCCCGCGCCAAATGAAAGCTGCCGTCAAACCAACCGCCGCACCGGTTAAAGTTATTGATTTAAAGCCGATTGATGTGCAGGTTGTTCCGGCTGAGATGCGCTCGAATTGGTCTGGGAAAATCGCGCGCGGCGAATTTGTAACGAGCGTCGAAGTTCTGCCGCCGAAAGGCTGCGATGCGGCAAAAACTTTAGATTCAATCAAATTACTCAAAGCAAATGGCGTTGACGCCGTAAATATTCCCGACGGACCGAGAGCGCAAACCAGAATGAGCGCGCAGGCGACAGCGATTTTGGTCGAACAAAACTTAGGCATCGAAACGGTTTTGCATTATTGCTGCCGCGACCGAAATCTTCTGGGAATGATGTCCGACCTTCTGGGTGCAGCGGCTTTAGGCTTGCATAATTTGTTGATAATCACGGGCGACCCGCCGAAAATGGGTTCTTACCCGGACGCGACAGCCGTTTTTGATATTGACTCAATCGGTTTGACGAATATGGTCAACAAACTTAATCACGGTTTGGATTTAGGCAATAATCCAATCGGCTGCCCGACGGCGTTTTCAATCGGAGTCGGGGTCAATCCGGGCGCGATAAATTTAGACGAAGAAATCAAACGCTTTGAATGGAAAGTCGAAGCCGGCGCGGAATACGCGATAACGCAGCCGGTTTACGACACGAAACAACTGCGGGATTTTCTGAAACGAATTTCTCACGTCCGCATTCCGATTGTCGCCGGAATTTTCCCGCTCGTCAGCATTCGCAACGCCGAGTTTATGCACAACGAAGTTCCCGGCGTGAATGTAACGCCGGAAATTTTGGAAAGAATGCGAAAAGCATCGGACAAAAGTAAGGAAGAAGCGCGCGACGAAGGTATTAGAATCGCCCGCGAATCTCTGACGGAAGTTGCGGATTTAGTACAAGGCGTGCAGGTTTCAGCGCCGTTTGGAAACGTAAAATATGCGCTTTCGGTTTTTGAAGCGCTGCCGGAATTTTCCGCGAAAAGCGAAAACGTCGCCGCTTAAAATAAAAAAGCCGCAGATTAAAATAATCTGCGGCTTTTTTGTAAAAATTTAATTCAAAATCTTACGCGCTCGCATTGTAAGATTTTTGAAACACAAGTTTTTCGGTTTCCATCTGCGCGCCCATTTCTTCGAGCTGCGCGCTATCGAAAGCGGCTCTCACTTTCTTGAACATATCGCTTTCTTCTTCTTCGACGTGGTGTTCGATGTCTTCCATTAAAACTTTGAATTTGGCTTCAAATTTTTCGCTGCCGTCGGCAAGGCGCGGAATTTCACGCAAAAGCGTTTTCGCCTGTTTGTGTTCTTCCAGTCCTTCGAGAACGATGTCTTTGATTTCTTCATTGACCATAATTGTCGGGTAGAAAATTGTTTCTTCGATGTGCGCGTGTGTTAGAAGTTCGAGCTTTATCTGTTCGAAAAGCTCGTGTTTTTTGCTTTCGTCTTCGGTTGCTTCCGCCCGTTTGAAAAGTTTGTCGACTTTATCGTGATCAGCTTTTAATAATTCCAATGCGTTCATAATTTCTCCCTTTCTCTTTTGTTTATAATTATCTGCAAACCGATTCCTTTCGATAATTTGAAAGAATGTTTTTGATACATCCGGCTCTTGTGTCGAGACAACAGTGCAATCATTATGCCAGTTAAGAGTTATGAGTTGCCGATTAAAGACAGATAATGAAAGGTCAAAATAAAAGGTTTGGATAATAAAAAGTGAGAGCAGCATAATGGTTTTGCCGCTCTCACTTTTCTACTTATAACTCACAATTATTAAACGTATTTGTCAATGACTTTCGCAATCGCTTCACGCGAAACCGCACCGACGATGCGTTCCTGCTCTTGTCCGCCTTTAAAAACAATCAAAGTCGGAATGCCGCGAATCCCGAAACGCTGTGGTACGTTCATATTTTCGTCCACGTTCATCTTGAAAACGCCCGCTTTGTCACCATATTCTTCGGCAATCGCTTCGACCGAAGGCGCAATCATACGACACGGTCCGCACCATTCCGCCCAGAAATCGACTAAAACGGCTTTGTCCGAACCCAAAACGTCCTTTTCAAAATTTGTATCCGTCGCTTCTTTTGTAAAATTTCCCATTTTCTCGTCTCCTTGTAAATTTTGATCGTTGCGATACAAAAGTTATTTCCAATTTAAATAAATTTCTCGCAAATGTTTGAATATATATTAACTTGCCGACAACTCGTTTGCCAACTGTTCTTCTAAATTACTGTTTCATAAGTCTCCGACTTCAAATTTCCTTTTGGCATGATTTGTGCAAACTGTGATTTGATGTTTAATCACTGAAACAAAATCGAACACAAGGAGAATTTTTATGTCTGACAAAAAAACACAAGACCACGCCGATGAAAGCAACACTATTAAAGACCCGGACAATTGGACGACCGGCGACGAGCCGATGACCGGTGCGCAGCGTTCTTATTTGACGACTTTGAGCGAGGAAGCCAAAGAAGAATTTGACGAAAATCTCACAAAGGCTGAGGCTTCCAAGCGCATCGAAGAATTACAGCAAAAAACCGGACGCGGCACAGATTCCAAATAGTAAATCGTCAATAAATTTTATCAACAATTTACGTTTTCAAAATTATAAGGACAGGTTGAAAAAACCCTCCTTATAATTTTGCCGCACCGAATTTTTCACTCAATGCACTGATTCAAATTTAAGCCGCCGATGCTTTCGTTAATTCCGCTTTCAAACTAATTTCCGCGCCGCTTAATACTTGCGACACCGGACAGGTTTTCTTTGTTTCTTCAGCAATTTTTTGAAATTCGTCGTCTGAAATTCCATCGACATCTGCCGTCGTCTGCAAATCGATGTTAGGAATAACAAAACCGTCGCCTTGCTTTTCGATTTTCACGTTCGCCGTCGTATGAATGTTTTTCGGCGCGTAACCGGCTTTGCCCAAATTTCCCGACAGAGCCATCGTGTAACAACCGGCGTGCGCCGCCGCGATTAATTCTTCGGGATTCGTGGCTTTTTGCTCTTCATCTTCGCTGAAACGTGATTTAAAGGAATACGCGCCTTCAAACGCGCCGCTTCCTAATTTAACCGTTCCCTTTCCGTCCATAATTCCGCCGTTCCAATCGGCGTTCGCTCGTCTTGTAAAATTCATTTAATTTCTCCTTTTTATAAGTTAATGTTTATGCCTTTTCGCTAACCATTCGCGTCAAAGTTATCTGCAAAGGCTCGTCCGTAATGTTTTCGATCGCCTGGCTGAATTCCTTAAAGTGCAAAGAATTTGCGTGCGCATCAATCGCCGTTTCATTTTCCCAAGTCTCGTGCCAGAGAAAAACTGCCGCATCGTCAATCACTTGATGAAAATCATAATTCAAACAACCGCTTTCGGCACGCGATTTCTCGATAATCGAAAGCGCGGCGCGTTTTGCTTCGCCTTCAGTTCCCTTTTTCACTTTCAACCGCGCAAAAAGCACGATTTTTTTTGTCCGTAGTCACTTTAATTTATTATTTATTAACGCTCGCCATCATCGCTTCGGGATAACGAAGTCCGCTCGCCGCGTTTTTCGGAAAAATGTCTTCGATGCGCGCCAAATCTTCCTGACTTAAAATCACTTCGGTCGATGCTGCGTTTTGCTCCAGATATTTTCGGCGTTTCGTTCCCGGAATCGGAACGATGTCCTGACCTTGCGCCAAAACCCAGGCAAGCGCGAGCTGCGATGTCGTGATTCCTTTTTCATTAGCAATTTTCTCGACTTCTTCAACAAGGTGCATATTTTTATCAAAATTTTCACCTTGAAAACGGGGGCTTTGACGACGATAATCTTCTTCCGCCAAATCTTCAAACCGTTTGATTTCACCTGAAAGAAAGCCACGTCCTAAAGGCGAATACGGAACGAATCCGATGCCGAGTTCGCGGCACGTTTTAAGCACGTCGTTGTCTTCAACGTCTCGCGTCCAAAGCGAATACTCGCTTTGCAAAGCTGTGATTTGATGAGTCGCGTTTGCCCTTTTCAAAGTTTCCGCGCTCGCTTCGGACAAACCCAGATATTTTACTTTTCCTTCTTCAACGAGTTTCGCCATCGCACCGACCGTATCTTCAATCGGAGTTTCCGGGTCAACGCGATGCTGGTAATAAAGGTCAATCGTATCAATTCCCAAACGTTTCAAACTCGCTTCGACGGCTTTTTTGACGTATTCGGGTTTGCCGTTAATGCCGCGAACATTTGGGTCGTTTTTGTCACGCTCGATTGCAAACTTAGTCGCAATCACAAATTCGTCGCGTTTGCCTTTTATCGCTTTGCCGACGAGTTCTTCGTTGTCGCCGTAGCCATACATATCCGCCGTGTCGAGAAAATTAACACCGAGTTCCAAAGCGCGGTGAATTGTTTTAATCGATTCATCGTCGTCGCGCCCCGAATAAAAATCCGACATTCCCATACAGCCCAGCCCGACGGCTGAAACTTCCAAATCTTTTCCCAGTGTTCGTTTTTTCATAATTTTAATATCCTGTCTTTTGTGAGTGGTAAGTCTTTGTAAATCAACTTTTCAAGTAAAATCCAATTTGCCTTCCCTTACAACTCACCGTTCATCACTGTTTTAAGTCATTCCAATCCAATCTTCACCGGCGACTTCGCGCCAGCGATTGCGAATCGCTTCAAATTCTTCGTTCGATAATTTTCCTTCCGCTACATAACCCGCGTTTTCCTGCCAGCGATTCGGGCGCGTCGTGCCGACAATCGCGGTTGAAACGCCCGGAATCGAAAGCGTAAATCTTAAGGCGGTCGCCGTCGCTTCTTCCTGAGATTTTTTCAAAAAATCATATTGCAGTTTTTGAATTCTGTCCCAGTATTCGTGATGATACGATTCGCTCGGCTTTTCCTTGTGCCTCCAGACGGCGTTGGCAATCGGACGTTTGGCAATCACGCCGAGATTTTTTGACGCGGCAAGCGCAACGTTTCCGTCAATCGGCGTCTGGTCGGCAATGTTCACAGAAGTTTGAAACGAATCGAAAACATCCATTTCAATCGCCATCCGCGCGTCTTCATTATCGCCCGAATAACCGATATATCGCGTGTAGCCTTTTTCAACCGCGCGCTGCAAGCCTTCGATAGCATCGCCGCGACGCAGTTCATCAGCGTCGCAGCTATGCAATTGCGCGATGTCTAAATAATCCGTTTTAAGATTCCGCAAACTTTGTTCAATCGTTTCCAAAATTCCCTTTTTCGACCAATCAAAACGGATAAAACCATCTAACGCGCCGCATTTTGTAATCAAATAAAATTCCCTGCGCCGCTTGCCGACGGCTTCTCCAATCATTTTTTCCGAAGTTTTATAAGCTGCCGCCGTGTCAACCAGATTCAATCCCGCATCAAGCGCGGAATTGAGCAATTCGGTTACGTCCGCCTGTGTCTGATTCGGGTTAAAGCCGATTTCCGCGCCTCCAAACCCAAGCACCGAAAACTCCAAATCTGTTTTGCCAAATTTTCTTTTCTCCATAACAAACAATTTCTTCTCTTTGCCTTTTTCCTTTTAATTTTTTTCTTTTCGCACAATCATCAAACCGTCGCGCACTGCCAACAGAACATTGCTGACGCGCTCATCCGCCTGAATTTTTTGATTAAATTCGTGCAGGCTTTTCGTGTTCGGGTCAATTTCCGCGCCGTTGTTTTCGGCTTCCAAACCTTTCCGCTCCACAAAATATTGTCGGCAATAACAATTCCGCCGATTCTGAGTTTCGGAAAAACCAGATTGTAATAATTCAAATAACTCGGTTTGTCAGCATCAATAAAAACAAGGTCGAAAGTTTTATCGAGCGTCGGAATAATTTCCAGAGCATTGCCGACGAAAGATTTTATTTTGTCCGCGTGTGCCGATTTTGCCCAAAAACTTTTCGCCGTTTTATTAAATTCTTCATTTACGTCGAGCGTAATAATTTCGCCGTTTTCGGTTAAACCTTCCGCCAGACACATTGCCGAATAACCCATATAAGTTCCGATTTCCAGGATGCGTTTCGGCTGAATCATTTTGCTGAACATTGCGAGCAAGCGACCTTGATAAAAGCCCGAAAGCATTGATTTATCATCGCGCTCGGCAAATGTTTTTTCGCGCAGTTCGGTTAAAATTTTGCTCTCAAAGGACGTATAGTTCTCTGCGTAATCCTGGATTTCCGTTGAAACGATGTGCATGAAAATGTTCGCTTAGGAATTGCCGTCAAGTTTCGATTCAAGGCGCAAACTCAGCAGAGTATTTTTGTCGTCCGTGATTTCCAGAATGTTTTCGCTGCCGTCGGTTTCATACTGCACGGCGATTCCGCGCACGTTGTCAATCGGGTCGGTCATCGTTTTTTCGTCCTTTTCGCTGCGGTCAGTGCGTTCGACAATAACCTGCGTTTTACCACCGTTTTTACTAAGCGAAACGTTTTTAAGATGTCCTTCTTCGGCTTCTTCAACCGTTTCGCCCGAACTAAAAAAGATATTAAAACGCGCCCGCCGTTCGCGGTTGCGTTCGGAAAATTCCTGTAAAAATTTTTCCCAGTTGTTTGGTTCAATCATTTTGCTCATAAATTTTCTCCTTTTATTGAATCCTGACGACAATTTTCCCGAAATGCGAACCGCTTTCCATATATTCGAGCGCCTCTTTCACTTCGTCGAACGCAAAAGTTTTATCAACAACAGGCTTCAAATTGTGCTGGCAAATCAGGCGATTCATATCTTCAAACATCTGCCGCGAGCCGACGAAAATTCCCTGCATTTCTACCGATTTCATCAAAACCGAGCGCAAATCAAAATCGCCATTACCCGCCAAAACGCCGATAACCGCGATATGTCCGCCCATTTTCACGGCGTTCAGGGATTTCTGCATCGTTCCGGCGCCGCCCACTTCGACAATTTGGTCAACGCCAAACTTTTCGGTTAATTCCAAAACCGCTTTGTCCCAATCCTCACGTTCTTTATAATTTATTAAATCGTCAGCGCCGACTTCTTTCGCCCGCTGCAATTTTTCATTGCTCGAAGATGTAATAATCGTTCGACAACCCAAAACGCTGGCAAATTGCAGGGCGAAAATCGAAACGCCTCCCGTACCTTGCAGCAAAATCGTGTGGTCAGGCTTGATATTGCCGGAAACCATCAGCGCGTTATGCGCCGTTACTGCCGCGCACGGCAAAGTAGCCGCTTCTTCATAGCTTAAATGGTCTGGAATTCGCACCAAACTATTTTCGTCAAACGCTCCAAATTCCCTCAAACAGCCATCCAAATCGCCGCCGAGCGTAGTTTTAGCTTTCTGAAAATCAATATTGCCGTCAATCCAGCTTTGCATAAAAATCGGGCAAACTCTGTCACCTTCCTTCCATTTCGTAACGTTTTCGCCAGTTGCAACAACTTCACCCGCACCGTCCGAGAATGGAACTAAAGGCGTTTTCAATTTCGGATTGTAAACGCCTTTGACCATCAACAAATCGCGGTAATTCAAAGACGCGGCGTGAAATTTCACTAAAACTTCATTTGTCTGCACTTTCGGCTCGCTGCGCTCAGTCAAGGCTAAATTTTCTATTCCGAATTGTTGTATTTCGTATGCTTTCATCTTTAATTACCAATTTTAACCGAAGTCATAAATGCTCGATGCCGTTCAGCGGGCTACAGTGTCCTATGAATAAAACAGGCATTTTCTCTTGCGTTTTCGGTAAATTTTCCAATCCGTTTAACCTGTTTATTTCAATCAAACCTTTGCGCTCGAAAATTCCTCTGACCAATTTTCCAACAACTTTTCAAACTCGTTTTGCAATGATTGATTCGCGTCCGCCAAATACCAGCGCTGCATTTTTTCCATCATTATCGGTTTTTCCAAACCCTGCGCCTTCATTTCGTGAAAGTAAGCATCGGCAATTTTAGGGCGCGAACCCCAGGTTCCAATTTCCCGAAAAGTTTCCGCGTCCAGACAAATCAATTTCGGAATGGCGCGCCCGCCGTCGGTCAAATACCTGTCCATCAAATCGAGATTCTCATCGCGCAGTAAATATCTGGTTTCGATGTTTGGATTTTCCGCCGCGATTTTTTCGATAATCGGAATATTCTGCGCCGCGTCGCCGCACCAGGCTTCGGTTATAATCAACCAAATCCAATCTGCTTTTACGTTCTGCGCTTTTTCTATCAAAGAGTTGTTCAGTTTAACCGTTTTATCGAGCCGCTTCATCCGTTGACGATTCAATTTTCCGAAACCGAACATCTGTTCGGATTGATTTTCGCCCGTCGTCTTGCCTTCCAAAAGCAAATCGTCAATCAGCTTTAAATACTCGGCAAACGTCATTGATTTTTCAATATATGATTTCATACTAATTTTTAGCCGCGGACAAACACGAAAAGACGGGAAAATTTATTTATTTTAACGTCCGTGCTTTTTGTGTTTGTTCTTTTATCTTCTGTCAATCAATTCTTCTTTCGGAAAGCGCACTTTCGGCAGATTCGCCAGCCAATCGTTTTCCGCATCACGGTAACCGACCGCGCACAAAGTGACCGCCGAATAATCTTCCAAGCCCAAAATACGGTTAACCTCCGCCGGGTTGAAACCTTCCATCGGGCAAGCGTCAATGCCTAAAATTGCTGCTGTTTCAAGCAGAAATCCGAGCGCCAGATATGCCTGCCGCGAATTCCAGGTTTCGATTGTGTTTTCTGAAACCGCTTTTTTCGCCGAGCCTTTCATTGTGTTTTCATAATCGGCAAGCTGTTCGTGCGGCTGATTGCGAACTTCCATATTGCGCTCGACGAAATGCTCGATGTCGGCGTCGGTCAAAACTTTTTTATACGCGACGACAACCAGATGCGAGCAATCGACAATCTGAGTTTGCCCGTAAGCCGCAGGCGTCAATTCCGCTTTCAATTTTTCGTCCGTAACGACGACAAACTTATATGGCTGAAGTCCGTAACTTGACGGCGCGAGAATCAAAGATTGCTCAAGCGTATTCCAATCTTCGTCGGAAACCTTTCTTGCCGCATCGAATTTTTTAACCGCATAACGCCAATTTAACTGTTCCAAAATTGTTTCATTTGAAATTCCGTTTCTTCCCATTTTCGTTTCCTCTTTTGATATTTTATTATTTTGTAACTTTAGCTGCTACAATTGTTCTCAAAAAAATTTATACTTTTTCCCGCTCGACCATTTCAATTACGTTTTGCAAAGTGTATTGCGCCAGTTTCTGCTCGACGGTCTTATCAATCTCTTTTTGCAAACGACACAAAATTGCTTCGATATTTTTTCCGACCGGACAATCCTGATTCGGCGTCTTCGGATGCGGAGAAAAAATTTCGCCGTGCGAAACCGCATTGTAGATTTCCGAAAGCGTAATTTTTTTGGGCTGTCGCGCCAGACAAGTGCCGCCTGATGCACCGACTTGCGAAACAACCAGATTCGCTTCCTGTAAGCTGCACAAGAGACGGCGGATAACGACCGGATTTGTATTGACGCTCTCGGCGATAAAGTCCGATTTAACGCGCCCGTCGCAATTTTTTGCAAGCATCGTCAGCACGTGAACCGCAATTGAAAATCGGCTGTTAGCTGCCATAACTGTAACAAGTTTAGTTACAAATAAACCTTCTGTCAAGTCAGAAGGATTTGGCGGAAATCTCTACAATCAAAAATTACAAAAGAAGAAGCGGAACACAGATTTTTGCGGAAAAAGCACAGATGAAAATGGAGGAATCTAAAAGATAAATCTTTGCCAATTCGTTTCGATTCGGTTTTCAGCCGCGTTCCATCTCTCTTTTCCCCTCGCGCTTTTTCAGGTGAATATTGATTAATAAACCGGCGATGCCGTTTAAGACCATCAACGAATTCGTAAAGATAAAAACCGGATTCCAAACCAAATAGCTGTAAACGGCAAAACCGATTGAGGCGGCAATCTGCCCGGCGAAAAGCCAAATCGAAACGCCTTCACTTTTGCCTTCTTTCCATTGTTTATAAACTTGCTTTGCAATGGTTATAATCAAAATAATCGAGCTAACCCAACCAATAAATTCCGTCATAAATAAACAAATAATAGGAAATCGAATGTTGAATTAGTGAATTCAACATTCGATTTCCCGCTTTATAATTTTGTTAAGCGTATCGTTTCGGCTCGGCGGCATCTTCGTCGGCTGGCGGTTCTTCGATTGGCGCACTTGGTATTCTGTCGTTTGGCGTCGGATTTTCTTTTTTAGGTTGTTCGACATCCGTGTTCGGTGCGTCGGAAATACCTTCAGAATTATCGCCGAAATCACCGTCGTCTCCGCTGCCTGAATTCACATCAGGATTTGGAATGTTCTGTATGTCTTGCATTTTGATTAAATTCTCCTTTGATAAAATTTAAACAATTTTCGAGCAAACAGCGTGCCTGCGTTTACACGAAATTTAAAGTGGCGGAAATAGAAAGGCTTTGAGGATTTTCAGGCGAGGAGACAGCAAAATTAAATAAAAATTTGTATCGAATCGAGGCGTCGAGATTAGAAAATTTCGGCGTATTCTTTAAGTTCATTCAGTGACTCATCTGCAACGAGCCGAAATTTTAACTCCTTTTTCGTGTCCTTTCGTGTTTGTTCGTGGCTAATTTTCCAAAACGCCCTTCATCGCTTCGTCCAAATCTGTGTATTTAAATTGATAACCGGCTTCCTGCAAACGTTTTGGCAGAACGCGCGCGCCTTGCAGCAATAAAGTTTCGCCCATTTCGCCGAATATTAGCTTTACCGCAAATTCGGGAAGCGGCAAAATGGTCGGACGATTCAGGATTTTACCGAGCGTGTTTGTAAATTCTTTATTAGTAACCGGATTCGGCGCGGTTAAGTTGAACGAGCCTTTTAGTTCGGGATTTTCCAAAAGGAAATGAACGATTGCAACAATGTCGTCTATTGCAATCCAGCTCATATATTGTTTGCCGCTGCCGATTGTTCCGCCGACGCCGAACTTAAAAGGAGTCAGCATTTTCTCAAGCGCGCCGCCGTCTTTCGCCAAAACAACACCGATTCGCATACATACGACGCGCGCAAAACTTTCCGCTTTTTGCGCCTCTCGTTCCCAGGCGTCGCAAACTTCGGGCAAAAATCCCACGCCTTTTGCACTGTCTTCAGTCAAAACTTCGTCCTGTCTGTCGCCATAAAAACCGATAGCCGACGCGGAAATAAAATATTTCGGCGGATTTGCTAATTGTTTGAGCGCTTCAACTAAAACGCGCGTTCCGACGGTTCGGCTTTCTTTTATTTTGCTTTTCTTCTCGTCCGACCAATTTTCCGACGCGACGTTATCGCCCGCGAGATGCACAACTGCATCGAAGTTTTCGAGCCTGACTTGTTCCGTTTCGCCAAAACCCTTTTCCGCGTCCCATTGAATTTCATCAGAACTATTCGGCGTTTTTCGCACAAGTTTATAAACTTCGTGCGCATTCAAAGTCGGAATCAAATTAGTGCCGACAAGACCGCTTGCGCCGGAGATTAAAATTTTCATAGGTATTAAATATGCATGAATAGGATTTACCTGTTCACATTTCCTATACGTCCATAATAAAAGCTTGAACCTTCATATTTCAGCAAATCACAATTTGAACAATTATTTTTTTCGTTCTCCATTTTCATTTTTCCGTTTCCTGCTTTCCCTGCAAATCGTGCTGAATAAATCGCACCATTTGACGAATTTCTTTTTCGGAAAGTTGATTTTTGAACGCGGGCATCGGGAGTTTTCCTTCTTTTATTTGTTGGTAGATTTCGTCTTCAGATTTTGTCGCCGCGTTGCCGTAACGCAGAGAAGGAATCAGTTTGCCGTCAATTTCTTTGCCGTTTGCCTCTTGCCCGTGACAAATCGCGCAGTTTTGGCGAAACGAAGATGCTTCGTAAGATTTGCTTTCGGCAATGTTAAATTCACTGCGTTTCGACTGCGTTTCCACACACGCCGCCAAACCAAAAGTGAAGAACAAAAAAATGATGAGAAATTTCAATTGAAACATTTAAAACTTAAATTTTTCTTTCCTCTCATTTTATCACGCCTTCCATCGGACTTGATGCGCTGGCGTAAAGGCGTTTCGGCATTCTACCCGAAAGATACGCAAGTCTTCCGGCTTGAACAGCAAGTTTCATCGCGGTTGCCATCTGCGCCGCATCTTGCGCTTCGGCGATTGCCGTGTTCATTAAAATCGCGTCCGCGCCAAGTTCCATTGCGATTGCGGCATCACTCGGCACGCCGACTCCCGCGTCAACGATAATCGTCGCCTCCGGCAATTGCTCGCGCATAATCCTTAAATTTGAAGGGTTTTGCACGCCCATTCCCGAACCAATCGGCGCGGCAAGCGGCATCACGGCGGGACAGCCGATGTCCAATAATTTTTTCGCCATAATCAAATCGTCGGAGAAATACGGCAAAACGATAAAACCTTCTCGGACGAGAATTCGCGCCGCTTCGAGGGTTTGCTCATTGTCGGGCAGAAGCGTAACTTTATCGCCGATGACTTCGAGCTTTATCCAATCGGTTTCGAGCGCTTCGCGGGCGAGACGCGCCGTTCTGATTGCGTGTTCAGCATCGTAGCACCCGGCTGTGTTAGGCAAAATCTGCATCTCAGGCGCAAGAAAGTCGAGAAACGATTCGCTCTGATGGTCGAGCGGAACGCGATTGACGGCAACCGTAACCATTTCTGTGCCCGATGCCGTATGTGCCGCTTTCATTTCCGCATACGAGCGATACTTTCCCGTTCCGATAATGAGGCGCGAAGTAAAAGTTTTTCCGGCAATTTTGAATGTATCAATCATATGTATTGGTTCGAAGTGTAATATTCAAAGTCGAAGAAAGTTTTGCTCTGCAATCTTAATTTTATAAAAAATAATTTCCCACAGAGGCGCAAAGCGCGCTAAGAATTTTTTCTCAAACAAATTAAATTCTAACAAAAAAACGAGCAAAAGAAATGCGGACTGAAAATGTTTTCAATCCGCAACTCGTAATTTGTAACCGTTAATTCGCAATCGAATCATCCGCCGCCGACAAAATGGATTATCTCGATTTTATCGGTGTCGTTGATTTTTGTAATGTGCCAATCTTTACGGCGCACAACTGATTCGTTTAATTCGACGGCGATGCGCTGTTGCGGCAGCGACAGATGAGCAAGAAGTTCAAACAGATTTATTACTTCGGGAATGTCTCTAATTTCACCGTTGATAAAAATTTTCATAAAATTAATGTTGTGCAGCACGCATTTTGATAACGGCGGAAATTGTAGATTTCCTCTGTCTGTCTACCGAAAATCATAACCACCGTTTTCTTTTTAATTATCAAACTAGCACAGGCTTTTGACAAGGGTCAACGAATAAAAAGTTACGGAAAGCCGGTATTTTTGAAAATCGAAATTTTGCTTTATTTGATACTCTCAAACTTCCGTGAATTCTCCATACTTGATTACCTTGACACTCAATCTGGCTTAACTTACGATTGAGTTTGTACCATAATTCTCAATCTTCAAGCTGCGAATTCTATTGTTTTTTTGTTACGATTAGTTTTAGATGAGGAAGCGAGCAATTTGAATATGTCTGGATTTAATCTTTTTGATTATGCGCCAATCGGCGTAATGTTTATCGTGGCGCTCGGTTTTGCGGCGAGTCAGATACTTGTTACGCAGCTTATCGGTCCTCGTAAAAGAACCGCCGTCAAACTGATGCCGTATGAATGGCGATTGACGGCGACCGTAACCATCTCCGCGCCCGATGCCTTGTGAGCGGCTTGCATTTCCGCGTGTGAGCGATATTTTCCCGTCCCGATAATGAGGCGCGAAGTAAAAGTTTTTCCGGCAATTTTGAATGTATCAATCATATGTATTGGTTCGAAGTGTAATATTCAAAGTCGAAGAAAGTTTTGCTCTGCAATCTTAATTTTATAAAAAATAATTTCCCACAGAGGCGCAAAGCGCGCTAAGAATTTTTTCTCAAACAAATTAAATTCTAACAAAAAAACGAGCAAAAGAAATGCGGACTGAAAATGTTTTCAATCCGCAACTCGTAATTTGTAACCGTTAATTCGCAATCGAATCATCCGCCGCCGACAAAATGGATTATCTCGATTTTATCGGTGTCGTTGATTTTTGTAATGTGCCAATCTTTACGGCGCACAACTGATTCGTTTAATTCGACGGCGATGCGCTGTTGCGGCAGCGACAGATGAGCAAGAAGTTCAAACAGATTTATTACTTCGGGAATGTCTCTAATTTCACCGTTGATAAAAATTTTCATAAAATTAATGTTGTGCAGCACGCATTTTGATAACGGCGGAAATTGTAGATTTCCTCTGTCTGTCTACCGAAAATCATAACCACCGTTTTCTTTTTAATTATCAAACTAGCACAGGCTTTTGACAAGGGTCAACGAATAAAAAGTTACGGAAAGCCGGTATTTTTGAAAATCGAAATTTTGCTTTATTTGATACTCTCAAACTTCCGTGAATTCTCCATACTTGATTACCTTGACACTCAATCTGGCTTAACTTACGATTGAGTTTGTACCATAATTCTCAATCTTCAAGCTGCGAATTCTATTGTTTTTTTGTTACGATTAGTTTTAGATGAGGAAGCGAGCAATTTGAATATGTCTGGATTTAATCTTTTTGATTATGCGCCAATCGGCGTAATGTTTATCGTGGCGCTCGGTTTTGCGGCGAGTCAGATACTTGTTACGCAGCTTATCGGTCCGCGTAAAAGAACCGCCGTCAAACTGATGCCGTATGAATGCGGCAAAGACCCGATCGGGTCGGCGCGCGATAGATTTTCGATAAAATTTTACACGGTCGCGGTTATCTTTTTGCTGTTCGATATTGAAGTTTTGTTTATGATTCCGTTCGCGGTCGCTTTTAAGTATTTGCTAGGCGAAGAAAACCGTCTCGGCATCGGTTACGGAACAATCGCGTTTGTAGAAATTCTGGTTTTTATCGCAACACTGATTGTCGGATACATTTATGTTTGGAGAAAAGGTACTTTTGATTGGGGCGTGCAGGCTCGGGTCGAGGCTCGCGCCGAAGCACACGAATTGCTTAACAAGAAAAAACAGCGTATTCAGCAATTAAAACGCGCCGCTTAGAAAGTCGGAGAGTCTATCGAGTTTGGAGAGTTTAGAGAGCCAGAATTTGTATTGACTCACGACTCTCTGAACTCCAAACTAAAAAAGTTATGGGTTTAGAAAATACACTTTTTGAATCGCTGCCCGACGTTTTAACGGTAAAACTCGATGCGGTTGTTAATTGGGCAAGAAAGTCATCATTGTGGCCTGCTACGTTCGGGTTGGCTTGCTGCGCAATTGAAATGATGAACACGGTTTCATCGCGCAATGACCTTTCGCGTTTCGGCGCGGAAACATTTCGCGCCAGCCCGCGCCAAGCTGACGTTATGATTGTTTCGGGAAGAGTTTCGCGTAAAATGGCGCCGGTTCTGCGCCGGATTTATGACCAGATGCCCGAACCGAAATGGGTAATTTCGATGGGCGCATGCGCTACCTCCGGCGGCGTTTTTGATAATTATGCGATTGTGCAGGGCGTCGATAAAATCGTGCCGGTTGATGTTTACGTTCCCGGTTGCCCGCCTCGACCGGAAATGTTGATTCACGCGATTATGATGTTGCAGGAAAAAATTATGAATGAATCGTCTAAAGACCGCCGTGACACTTTCGAACCGGAATCGCGCGTTTCGATTGTTCCCGGAACTCTGCCGGTTACAATGGGCAGCGAATCTGAAACGGCTGCAAAAACCGTCACGACGCGCCCTTATACAATCGCCTCGCGTCACGAACGCCGGAAGTCTTCGTAAATGATAACAGCTTCTTGTTTAGCGATAAATTGTTTGTTCAAATGACCGACCGCAAATTTTCTCGTTTATGTCTGAAAAAATACTGGAGTTTGTCGAAAAACTAAAAGCGGAAAATCCGGCGTGGATTACTGATCTAAAAGACGCGCGCAGTGAAATAACCGCATTTGTTCCGCGCGAGGCGATTGTTGACGTTTGCTGGGTTTTAAAAACAAAACACGATTTCGATATGTTGGCGGATTTGTGCGGCGCAGACCGCGGACCGGAAGAAGACCCGCGTTTTGAAGTCAATTATCATTTGTTTTCGACAAAGCATTTTAGTCGTTTGCGCCTCAAAGTTCTTTTGAGCGAAGACGAGCCGAATGTGCCGACCGTTGTTACCGTCTGGAAGACGGCGAACTGGCACGAGCGCGAAACTTACGATATGTTCGGCGTGATTTTCGACGGACATCCGGATTTAAAAAGAATTTTATTGCCGTCGGATTTCGACGGACATGCGCTGAGGAAAGATTATCCGCTTCGCGGCTACGAGCCTTACAGTTTAACTTAATTAAATGTCAGCAGTTTGGCTGCTCTGTAGGTTTTGCTTTCCTAACTGATTACTGACACTAACCTAGTGGTTATTATTTATGAGCGTTGCAGTAGAAAATATACCGAGCCAATTTGAAGTTTTAGACCAGCCGCTGGAATCGCAGATGACGCTTTCGATGGGACCGCAACATCCTTCGACGCACGGCGTTCTCCGGCTCGAACTTCAGCTTGACGGCGAAATGGTCGTCAAAACCGTTGCCGACATAGGTTATCTGCATACGGGAATGGAGAAACTTTTCGAGTATAAAAAATATCAGCAGGGCATAGTTATCACCGACCGAATGGATTATTTGAATCCATTAGGAAACAATTTGGCTTACGTGATGGCGGCGGAAAAACTGCTTGATTTGGAAATTCCCGAACGTGCGCAGGTTATCCGTGTAATGTTCTGCGAGCTTCAACGTATCGCGTCGCACATGGTTTGGCTCGGAACGCACGCGCTTGACATCGGCGCGATGAGCGTTTTCTTTTACTGCTTCCGCCAGCGCGAAAAGATTTTGAATTTGATTGAAGCGGCAAGCGGTGGGCGAATGACTCCGAGCTATTTTCGTATCGGCGGTTTGATGATGGATTTGCCTGCGGGATTTGACCGTCGCGTCAAGCAGTTTTTGGAAGATTTCCCCGCCGCAATGGAGATGTTTGAAACGCTCGTTACAGGCAATACACTTTGGCAGAGCCGGACGAAAGGCATCGGCGTAATTACGGCTGAAGAAGCAATCGACTGGGGTTTAACGGGACCGTGCCTGCGCGGCAGCAACGTCGATTTGGATTTGCGGCGCGACAATCCGTATTCGGGTTACGAAACTTACGATTTTGAAGTTCCGGTCGAGCCGGACGGCGACGTTTGGGCGCGCTTCCGCGTAAGAATGCGCGAGCTTTACGAATCCTATAAGATTGTTAGACAAGCCGTTGAACGATTAAAACCAGGACCGATTAAAGCTGACGCGCCGAAAGTCGTTCTCCCCGACCGCGACGATATGCGAAAGCATATGGATTCGCTGATTCACCATTTTTTGATTGTTGCCGAAGGCTTTTCGATTCCCGAAGGCGAAGTTTATCACGCCATCGAAGGCTCGAAAGGTGAACTCGGTGTTTATATGAAAGCCGACGGCACGCCGAAACCTTCGCGCGTTCATTTTCGCGGACCAAGTTTTATAAATTTATCGGCTTTGCCCGTAATGAGTGAAGGCGAAATGGTTGCTGATGTTGTAGCCATTATCGGTTCGCTCGATATTGTGTTGGGAGAGATTGACCGTTAATAATGGTGATTTCTATAAAAGATTTATCGAGTCTTACGTTTCTTGCTTTTTGCATTTGTATTGCTTTTTGCCTAAATGTTTTTACACAGGAAAATAAATGCGATTTACAGTTGCAAGTATTCGAGTATCAAAATAATGGAGACGAATTAAAAATTAACAATGCAACGGCGATAGTTTATTCTTTCGGTAAAGACCGGAAAAAAATTAAAGCAACCGGCAAAGACAATGTTTCTTTTTTCGCCGCCTTGAAACCGGGAATATATAGTGCGGAAGTTATTGAAGACGGGTATAGAAAATCCGTCAGAAGAATTTACCTGGATTGCAGTTTGGCAAATAAGGACGGATTGGTTACAAAACGAGTATCGTTGTGGAAAGGCAATGCGAAAGAAACGATTCATGTAATTGAAGACGAAGATTATAATAAAGTTTCCGAAAAAGTGCCGTTCAACGATTTGGCTTTAAAACTGAAAGACTCTGATTATCCGCCGGCAGCGCGCGCCGTTCGCGCATCGGGCGTAGTTGAAGCGTTAGTTACAATTGACGAATAGGGCAAAGTAATCGCGGTGCGAGCCTTGAGAGGGCATCCATTGCTACGGCTGGCATCGGAAGAAGCCATTAGGAGATCCGAATTCGCCCAGACAAAATTAAAAGGTAGGGCAGCAAAAATCAGGGCGCTTGTATTTTATAACTTTAGAAGTAATTGAAAGTCAGACCTAATTAAAAATAGACAGAGTTTGATTAGTAAAATCCTTGAAGTAAAACGGCATCAATAGACTTAAACGTTAAAAGATTGAAAGAAAAGGTGTTTGCATAAAGTATGTCAACGGCAGCAGTTCCAACCGATTATACAAATCGGGTTTTATACTCTGAAGAAGCAGCGAGTTTTTCGCCCGAAGTTTTGGCGGAAATGGACGCGCATATTGCAAAATATCCGCCGGATAGAAAGCGTTCGGCTTTGATTCCTTTGTTACTTTTGGTCGTTCAGCGCGAGCGTGGCTACATTGACAACGCGGGTGTGAATTTTTTGGCACAGAAACTCGAACTCGAAGTTACGGACGTTTGGGAAACGGCGACGTTTTATTCGATGTTCAATATGCGTCCGGTCGGTCGGCATCATATTCAAATCTGTAAAACGCTGTCGTGCAGAGTTATGGGCGAGCCGCAAATCACCGAACATATTTGCAATCGTCTAGGAATTCACGTCGGCGAAACCACACCGGACGAAAGATTCACGGTTTCATTGGTTGAATGCTTGGGAAGCTGCGGAACTGCGCCGATGATGCAGATTGGTTTTGATTATCATGAAGATTTGACGCCGGAAAAAGTTGATAAATTATTGGATTCATTAGAATAAACTTTTTAATTCCCGATTATGGAAATCAAAGCAATCGGTTGCGAACCGTTACAACTAAAGCGAGTTCATTTAGAGAATTCGCACACGCTCAAGGTTTATCAAGAAAACGGCGGTTACGCTAGTTTGAGAAAGGCGTTGGGGATGACGCGCGACGAGATTATTAACGAAGTCAAAGCCTCGGCTTTGCGCGGGCGCGGCGGCGCTGGTTTTCCGACCGGAATGAAATGGTCGTTTGTGCCGAAGGATTCACCGAAGCAGAAATATGTTGTCTGCAATGCCGATGAAAGTGAGCCTGGGACGTTTAAAGACCGTTATTTGATGGAGCGCGACCCACACGCGCTGATAGAGGGAATGTTGATTGCGGCGTTCGCGCTCGGCTCGGAAACCGGTTACATTTATACGCGCGGTGAATACAAATATCTGATTGACATAATGGACAAAGCCCTTGACGAAGCGCGTTCGGCGGGCTTTTTGGGCAAAAATATTTTAGGTTCGGATTTTTCGCACGAAATATACACGCACACCGGCGCGGGCGCGTATATCTGCGGCGAAGAAACAGCGCTTTTGTCTTCGCTCGAAGGGTATCGCGGACACCCGCGAATGAAGCCGCCGTTTCCGGCAATCGAAGGTTTATACGCTTCGCCGACGGTCGTCAACAACGTCGAAACTCTCACGGCAGTTCCGCAAATTATCGAAATGGGCGGTGAAACGTGGCGCAATCTGGGAACGGAAAAAAGCGGCGGCACAAAACTCTGGTCGGTTTCCGGACACGTCAAAAAGCCCGGCGTCTATGAGCTTCCAATGGGTTATGACGATATGGAGAAATTCATATTGGAAGACTGCGGCGGAATGCTGCGCGACGATAAGAAATTGAAAGCCGTAATTCCCGGCGGTTCGAGCGTTTATATTATGAACGCCGAACAAATCATCGGGAAAAAAGTTTTATTGGATTACGAAGGATTGGTCGTCGGCGGTTCTATGGTCGGTTCGGGTGGTTTTATCGTGATGGATGAAACGGTTGACATAATGGAATCGACCAAAAATCTGACCGAATTTTACAAACACGAATCATGTGGGTGGTGTACGCCGTGCCGCGAAGGAACTGATTGGCTTTTGAAAATCTTCAACCGCGTGGCAAGCGGCGGCGGACAACCCGAAGATGCGCAATTGTTGCTCGATATTTGCGACAACATTGAAGGCAAATCTTTTTGTCCGTTGGGAGACGCAGCAGCGTGGCCTATTCAGAGCGCTGTAAAACGTTTTCCTGAAGATTTCAAAAAATATCTTCTGCGGCAAGACGTTGCTCCGGTTGAAGCCGAAGCGCAGAAATTTTAAAAATTAATTAAGAGGTAAAAGATATGGGAAAAGGCGATAAAAGAACGAGACGCGGAAAGATTTTTGCCGGCAGTTTTGGTAAAACTCGTCCGAAAGGAAAGAAAAAAAACACGGCGGCGAATGCGGAGAGCAAAGCCGAAACGAAAAAGTAAATTTAACAGCAGTTTTTAGTTAAAATGGCAACAGAAGAACAAATTAAAGTTACGATTAACGGTCAGGAATTTTCCGTCGATAAAGGAGCGCGGCTGATTGATGTTTGTCGGGAGAACGCCTTTAACATACCGTCGTTCTGTTACTACGAAGACCTTGCTTTGCAGGCGTCGTGCCGGATGTGTCTGGTGCGCATCGAGAAGATGCCGAAGCTGCAAACTTCCTGCACAATCACTTGCACGGACGGAATGATTGTTACGACGCAGAGCGAAGAAATCGAAAAGGCGCAACGCGCGATGCTGGAATTTCTGCTTGCCAATCATCCGCTCGATTGCCCGGTTTGCGACCGCGGCGGCGAGTGTGAACTCCAGGAAATGGTAATGGATTGGGGAGATGTCGAAGAGCGTTTTATTGAACCGAAAAACGCGCAGCCGGAAAAATTTCTCTCGCCGATTGTTGCCAACGACCCGCAGCGCTGTATTTTGTGCAAACGCTGCACGCGCGTGTGCGATGAATGGATGGGCGAAGACGCCATCGAAGCCGGAAATCGCGGCGTTAACACGGTTATCGGAACTTACGGCGGCTGGCTCGGTTGTTCCGAGTGCGGCAACTGTATCGAAGTTTGCCCGACCGGAACTTTGCTCGACGGAACTTACCGCCACGAAACCAGACCGTGGGAATTAGAACAAACCGTTAGCACAGACCCGTACAGTTCAGACGGAATGCAGTTCAGCCTCGGCGCGCGCGGCGGAAAGATACACCGAATTGTCGCCCGCGACCGGTACGTTGACGGATTGAACGGCGAATTTCTTGATGTCAAATCGCGCTTCGGGCACGGTTTTATCAACCACGAAGACCGCTTAAAGACGCCGCTGATTCGCTATACGAAAGGCGGAAAATTAATTCCGACAACGTGGGACGAAGCGATTTATTTTGTCGCCAATAAATTTAAGGAAAACGGAAACAACATCGGCGTTATTGCGACGGCGCGTCTGACAAATGAATCGATTTTTACTTTAAAAAGATTTGCGACGGAAGTTGCAAACTCCGACAATTACGCTGTTTCCGACGCTTACGACCTCGCGCCGGTTTTCGACAATTTGAGCGTTTCGCTTTGCACGCATAAGGAAATTCGGCGCGCCAAAACGATTCTTCTTATCGGCGGTGAGCCGGAAGAAGAGCAAACTTTTACGGGCAAACAAATTCGTCAAGCGGTCAGAAATGACGGCGCGAAATTCATCGTCATTCACGACACTGCGATTCGGATGACCGAACAGGCGACACAGTTTATACACATCAACAAAAATTCGTTCGACGCTTTTGCGCTCGGCTTTGCCGACCGTACGGACGAAACGATTTTAAAGAAAATCGGTGCTGCTCAAAGCGAGTTTGACGATTTATTGAGAACAATCGGCGAAACCGAAGGCGATTTCGTCATCATGCTCGGCAGGGATTTGTCACCCGAAGCGCAAGCCGTGATTGCAAATGCAGCCGCAAATTTCGCTTCAGAAAAACGACGCGTGTTGCTTCATCTGTTACCGCTTTACAACAACTCGGTCGGCGCAAATGATATGACGGCTGGCAGAAAATCTCTGCGGGAAGTTCTACAAAATTCCAAATCGCTTTTAATCGGCGGCAGTCTCTATGAAGACGACGCGAAATTGCTTGCGAACAAAGATTTCGTAGTTGTTCAGGAATTATTTGAAACTGCGACAACCGAATATGCAGATGTCGTTTTGCCTGCCGCGAGTTTTGCCGAAGTCGATGGAACTTATACGAACAATACAGGTTTTGTTCAAAGAGTTCGACAGGCAATCGAGCCGCTAAATCAAGCAAGAGCGGATTGGGCAATTACCTCGATGATTGCCAGGGAAATGGGTGTCGATTTCGGTTATAATTTTGCCGCGACCGCCGTTTTCAAAGCGCTTGCCGACACAATTCCGGCTTACGCGGGTTTGCGTTATCCGCATTTGAAAGACGAATCGAAACCCGCGAAAGTAAAACACGCAATTGCAGAAAAACGCGATTTGTCGAATGTAATCAATGGCTTACGCCGCAGAGTTGAATCAATGCCGGATGAAGGCGGAAAAAATATAGTAAAGCCGAAAACCGGACATAAATTATTTCGACTTACGACAATGACCGAAAAAACGCCGCAGTTTCATCTTCTCGCTCACGGCAATCCAAAACCGGACAATTTGCTCGTGTCGCCCCTTGTGCAGTTTAACTTAGACGGCACACCACGCACCGACACATTGGCTCAAGCAGCGGCGGCGACCGGCATCGGCGACAAAATTGAAGACAAGGAAAACGTTTTGCACAAAATAATTCCCAAGTAATTAAACGAGCGGCTGGAATTTGCATTCAAATAACTAAGCGAAGAAACCTGTCAAAAACTGTTTTTTTTATTTGTTTTTTAGACAAGCCTTGATAAAATAACGATTTTTTAACGACACGCGAATATTCCAAATGGAAGCTATCATAAAATCAATTTTTCCGATTGCCGTTCTTTTCGGAGCGGCAACTGTTGCGTTTGGCGTGGTGATGATGATTGTTGCATATACGGTTTTAGCCGAGCGCAAAGTTCTAGGCTGGATTCAAGGACGCATCGGACCGAACCGCGTCGGACCGTGGGGAATGATGCAGCCGTTTGCAGACCTTCTGAAATTCATTTTCAAAGAAGACATTGTTCCCGACAAATCAACGAAATTCGTTTATTTCCTCGCGCCGATTGTCGCTGTAACCTGCGCGCTGATGCCGATGGTTGTCTATCCTTTCGGTCCGGCGATAACGAATATAGATTTGAGTTTTTTGCCATATGGTTTGGGCGACGGCATCAAGCAAATTCCTTTGACAGTCGCCCAGATTGATGTCGGCGTTTTGTTTGTTTTGGGTATTACTTCGGTCGGAGTTTACGGCATCGCCCTCGCCGGCTGGTCGTCAAACAACAAATATAGTTTGATGGGCGGACTTCGCTCGTCGGCACAGTTGATTTCTTACGAGCTGGCAATGGGCGCATCGATTATCGGCGTTGTTATCCTTGCCGGAACACTCGACCTAAACGGCATTATTTACGCGCAAATGTCTTCGCCTTGGTATTCGCGCTGGTTTATTATTCCGCAATTCGTCGGCTTTGTGGTCTTTTTGATTGCCGCGTTTGCCGAAACAAACCGCGTTCCGTTCGATTTGCCCGAAGCCGAAACCGAACTCGTTGCAGGTTTTCACACGGAGTATTCAGCGTTGAAATTTGCGCTCTTTTTTATGGGCGAATACGTCAATATGTTCACGGTCTCGGTGATGTGCGCGACGCTTTTTTTGGGCGGCTGGTATGTTCCCGGCTTGAGCCACTTGTTTCCGGTCGGCTCGCTTCTTTACGCAGTTTTCAGCGTCGTCGGATTTTTGATAAAAATAAGCGCGTTTCTGTTTTTTTACATTTGGGTTCGCGGAACTCTGCCGCGCTTTCGCTTTGACCAACTGATGAATTTCGGCTGGAAATTTCTTTTGCCCGTCGCACTGGCTAACGTGATTTTTACAATAATTTTGGTTTATTTTTTGAACAGCTAATCGAAGATGTCAGATATTAGATTCTAGATGTCAGGAAGATTCTGATGTCTAACATCTGACATCTGACATCTGACAACTTTTGCAATGATTACTTCCGTTATATTTTTCCTTTTTGCCGGACTCGCCATCGCCTGCGCGATTTCGCTCGTGTATCACAAAAATCCGCTTTATAGCGCTATTTCGCTGGTCGGCGTTTTAATTTCGCTGGCGTGTATTTATGTAACGCTCGCCGCGCCGTTTATCGCCGCCGTGCAGATTTTGATTTATGCGGGCGCGATTATGGTTCTCGTCGTTTTCGTCATTATGCTTTTGAATCTGGACGAGGATAAACCGGTTGTCAACCGTTTGCCGCATTTGTATGCCATCGGCGGAATTTTGGGTTTAGTTTTGCTGGCTCAAACGTTTTTTATTTTCTACGCCGTTCACCGCGCGCCGAAACAAGCTGTCAACACGGACGAAACGGTCGGAAAAACCTTGAGCATCGGCGCGGGAATGTACACCGAATATCTTTTGCCGGTCGAGATTGTCGGCATTTTGCTGTTAATGTCAATCGTCGGCGCAGTAATTTTGGCGCGCCGTCTGGAATATCCGCAACTCGAAATCGTCGTCGACAATGAATTAGAAAGACGCAACGAAAGCGAAATAAAAGACGAATTCAGAATTAGACTTTAATTTTGTCCTTTGTCCGTCGCAGAACAAATTTTGAACATTAAACCTTGAACTTTAACTTATGGAACCGAGTTTAGCGACATATTTAGCACTTTCAGGAATTTTATTTACCATTGGCGCAACGGGCGTGATTTTCAAACGCAACGCGCTCGGAATGTTTATGTGCATCGAGCTGATGCTCAACGCCGTGAACCTAACGTTCGTCGCCTTTTCACGCTATTACGCCGACGTTACCGGACAGCTTTTCGTCTTTATGGTAATGTCGGTCGCCGCGGCGGAAGCGGCAGTCGGCTTGGGCATTTTCATCGCCTTTTTCCGCAACCGTATTTCCATCGATGTTGACGACGCGAATATTTTGAAGAATTAGTTTTGAGCCGCGAACATATACAAATCTACACGAAAATTTATTCCTTTGTTCGTATTCTTTCGTGAAATTTCGTGGCTTATTATCACAACCAATGACTGAAAACAATTTTTTAAGTCTAATTATTTTCGCACCGCTCGCAGGCGCGATTATCAATTGGCTGTTTGGCAAACGGGCGAACAGTGAGCTTTTTAGCGGTGCGGTTGCCTGTACGACAATCGGGATTTCTACCATTGTGGCGTTTATGGTTTCGTTCGGCATCGGGACGCCGCACGAAGGCGCGCTTTTTGCCGAAAAGCCGGTGCTTGACCAGCTTTGGACCTGGATTCAGGTCGGCGGTTTTCGAGCCGATTTCGGTTTGGGTGTTGATAGATTGAGCGGCATTTATGTTTGCTTTGTTACGTTTGTCGGTTTGCTGATTCATATTTTTGCGACGGGTTATATGCACGGCGATAAAGGTTTTTATCGCTTTTTTGCATATCTGAATTTGTTTATGTTCTCCATGCTGACGCTGATTCTGGCAGATAATTTTCTGCTGATGTTCGTCGGTTGGGAAGGCGTCGGGCTGTGTTCGTATCTGCTTATCGGCTATTACATAAAACGCGACGAAGCCAGACGCGCGGCGAAAAAGGCTTTTGTGATGAACCGCATTGGCGATTGGGGCGTGTTGATGGGAATGTTCCTGATTTACACGCTGACCGGTTCGATTTCGTTTTACGACAAAGTTATTGACGGCGAGCAGGTCAACAGTTCGCTGACTTTGCTCGGACAAATGGCGCAGGAGCCGTTCACGGCGGGCGCGATTGTGGCGGGCGGAATTACTTCGATTGCCGTTTTATTATTTATCGGCGCGACCGGAAAATCAGCGCAGATTCCGCTTTTTACGTGGCTGCCGGACGCGATGGCTGGACCGACGCCGGTTTCGGCTTTGATTCACGCGGCGACGATGGTTACGGCGGGCGTTTATATGGTCGTGCGCTGTAACGCGATTTACCAAAACGCGCCGACGGCGATGTTTATCGTCGCTATCATCGGCGGCGCGACGGCGATTTTTGCGGCGACAATCGGGCTGGCGCAAAACGACATCAAAAAAGTTCTCGCTTATTCGACCGTTTCGCAGCTCGGTTATATGTTTTTGGCGTGCGGTGTCGGCGCGTTCGGCGCGGCGATTTTCCACGTGATGACGCACGCATTTTTCAAAGCTCTGCTGTTTCTCGGTTCGGGTTCGGTTATTCACGGAATGCATCACGAACAGGATATGCGGCGGATGGGCAATTTGAAAAAATATATGCCGATTACGTTTGCCACAATGATTACCGGCTGGCTGGCGATTTCCGGTATTCCGATTTTCGCCGGATTTTTCTCGAAGGACGAAGTTCTTTATAAGACTTTCGCCGCTCCAAATCTGCCGCCGTCGTGGAATTTTATTTTGTGGGGCATTGGACTTCTCACGGCTGTTTTGACCGCCGTTTATATGACCAGAATGATGGTGATGACGTTCTGGGGCGCGGAGAGATTTCACGAAGAATTGCCGGTTATGCAGAATCCGACCCAAGCGTCGCGCGCCGAAGAAAACGCTTTTGCAGCGGGCGACGCGCACGACGCGAAAGTTCCGCACGGCGACGCGCACGCACAAGCGCACGCGGACGAAGACACGGCGCATATAGACGACCACGACGATGACGAACATCACGCGCTCGCGCCGGATTTCAAGCCGCACGAATCGCCCTGGACAATGACTGTTCCGTTAATTATTTTGGCAATTCTTTCAACCCTTGGCGGACTTGTCGGCGTACCGTATGCACTGAGCGGCGGCGCCGTTCCGAATTATTTCGAGCGAACGCTTGAACCGATTATCGAACGGGTCGAGCCGAAACACGCGACGGCGACAAATCATGAAACTGCCGCTACCGAACAAGGCGCGACAGGTACCGCGCACGCGCCAGCCGCCGATCAACATTCTGCAAGCGGACACAATGCACCGGTTGAAACCGTACAGACTGAACCACACGCTGCGACAGGACACGCGACAAAGCACGCCGAACATTCGGCAGAAGAAATTCAAACGGAAAGATTACTTGCCGGTTTGTCGGTCGTTCTCGCGGCTTTGGGTTTAATCGGCGGATTTCTTTATTTCAAGAAAAACCCGCTCAAGCGTATGCCTAAGATTTTGGAAGACAAATGGCGCGTTGACGAGCTTTACAACGGTGCAATCGTTAATCCGCTGACAAATCTTTCGCATGAGGGTTTGTGGAAAGGTTTCGATGTCGGCGTCATTGACGGCATTGTCAACGGTATCGGACATTTTGTAGCCGCGCTCGGCGGAGTTGCGCGCGGCATTCAAGTCGGTTTCGTTAGAAGTTACGCCGCATTTATGCTGTTTGGCGCGCTGATTGTGATTGGGTATTTCATATACTACGGTTTCAAATTGATTATATAAAGTGGAAATGAGTCAAACGATAAAAACTTCCGGTGGAAAGATTCTGCATGAAACAAGCGCAAGCGGCGTAAAGGGAATGTTGCTTCGGACGCCTTCGCCTGAAAAATTCCTTTTTCGCGTTTATCACGGCGACGGAGTTTTCGACGATTACGAAATTCTGCATGGTGATCTGTCCGTAACGATTGATGAAGACGCGCTGGCATCATTTTACGAAAACGAAAGCGGCGATAAATTACTCGACCATTCTCCGAATGTTTTTGGTTGGGAAACTATTCAGACGAAAAAATAACTTTTATGGATTTAATTGGAGAAAATCTTTTAACGATTCTAATTTTGCTTCCGGTTTTCGGGGCGTTGGCAACGATTGGACACGCCCTTTTTTGGAAGCAGGAAGGCGGTTTGAAATGGATAACGCTTGGCTTTACCGTTTTGAACTTTTTAGTTTCCCTCTTTTTGCTGTTTGATAAAAGCACAGCTTCGGTAAACGGATTTTTCTTTGAGAAAAACGTTTCCTGGATTCGGGCAATAAACACGAATTACCACGTCGGCGTTGACGGTCTTTCGATTTGGCTGGTGATTTTGACGACGTTTATAATGCCGATTGCAGTTGTTTCTACCTGGCGTGCGGTTGAAAAACGCGCGGCGGCTTTTTACGTTTTTCTGCTTTTGCTGGAAAGCGCGATGCTCGGCGTTTTTGTGTCGTTAGATTTACTGGTTTTTTATCTTTTCTTTGAAGCCTCTCTGGTTCCGATGTTTTTTCTCATCGGTATTTGGGGTGGACAAAACCGCGTCTACGCGGCGGTTAAGTTTTTTGTTTATACTGCTTTGGGCAGTTTACTGATGCTGGTTGCGATTATCGGTTTGTATTACCTGCACGCGCAGGCGACAGGCGTCGGAACATTTGATTACGTTACGCTTTTGAGTTCGCTCAAAGCAGGAAATTTAGCGTTCGTCGGACCGACCGCAACACTGCTTTTCTGGGCATTTGCATTAGCGTTTATGATAAAAGTTCCGGTTTTTCCGTTTCATACGTGGCTGCCGGACGCGCACACCGAAGCGCCGACTGCCGGCTCGGTCATTCTCGCCGCCGTAATGTTGAAAATGGGAACTTACGGTTTGATGCGTTTCAATTTTGGTTTATTCCCAGAAGCGTCGCGCGAGTTTGCAGGAATATTCATTGTCCTAGCGATTATCGGAATCATCTACGGCGCGCTCGTCGCAATGGTTCAGCCGGACGTTAAAAGATTAGTCGCGTATTCGTCGGTCGCGCATATGGGTTTTGTAATCCTGGGAATGTTTTCGTTCACCGAAATGGGAATGCAGGGCGCGCTTTACCAAATGCTCAATCACGGCATCGCAACGGGTGCGCTGTTTTTGCTCGTTGGATTTATTTACGAAAGACGACACACGCGCGCTATCTCGGATTTTGGGGGAATCGCAAACGTAATGCCGATTTACACGACGATTTTCGTTATCACGACGATGGCTTCAATCGGCTTGCCTTTTCTAAACGGTTTTGTCGGCGAGTTTCTGACGATGCTCGGAATGTGGACATCGACCGCCCTTCCGATAACCGGCGGCGTTAATTGGAATTATGTGGCGACGATGCTTGCCGGAACAGGCGTGATTTTTGCGGCTGTTTATTTATTGTGGATGGTGCAGCGTGTCTTCTTCGGTAAAGTTACAAATCCGAGCAATAAAACATTGACTGATTTGAATTGGCGCGAAATTGGTCTTATTGCGCCGCTCGTATTTATCGGAATCATCTACGGCGCGCTCGTCGCAATGGTTCAGCCGGACGTTAAAAGATTAGTCGCGTATTCGTCGGTCGCGCATATGGGTTTTGTAATCCTGGGAATGTTTTCGTTCACCGAAATGGGAATGCAGGGCGCGCTTTACCAAATGCTCAATCACGGCATCGCAACGGGTGCGCTGTTTTTGCTCGTTGGATTTATTTACGAAAGACGACACACGCGCGCTATCTCGGATTTTGGGGGAATCGCAAACGTAATGCCGATTTACACGACGATTTTCGTTATCACGACGATGGCTTCAATCGGCTTGCCTTTTCTAAACGGTTTTGTCGGCGAGTTTCTGACGATGCTCGGAATGTGGACATCGACCGCCCTTCCGATAACCGGCGGCGTTAATTGGAATTATGTGGCGACGATGCTTGCCGGAACAGGCGTGATTTTTGCGGCTGTTTATTTATTGTGGATGGTGCAGCGTGTCTTCTTCGGTAAAGTTACAAATCCGAGCAATAAAACATTGACTGATTTGAATTGGCGCGAAATTGGTCTTATTGCGCCGCTCGTATTTTTGATGGTTTTTATGGGCGTTTATCCGTCGCCGTTTTTGAACCGTTCGCGTGAATCGGTTGTTGCAATCGAAAACAGATTGACCAGGCAGGAAGCGGGCGGAGAAATTGAAAAGGTTGAAACCAGTCTGCAACCGCAGACCAGCACGAATGAACACAGATAATTTTTCATTCGCTCAGATTACGTCTGATTTTATTTTACGATGAACACAGTATTTTTAGCAGATTTAGTAAATCCGAACACCAGCTTGTCGGCGATTTTGCCTGAAATGATTGTCGCTATTGCCGGAACAATCGTGATGCTTTACGACAGCTTTGCGCCGAAACAGCGCGTTGTTACCGGCGCGATTTCGCTTGTCGGGCTTCTCATTTCCGCGTTTGTGCTTTATACGATGTGGGGAAATGCAGACATTCCGGCGAACGCCTGGGGCGGGATGATTGCTAACGATAATCTGCGGCTCAGTTTTTCGTTTGTTGCACTGTTTGTATCGGCGGTAACGATTTTGATTTCTACCGTTTGGACTGAACGCGAGAATGTTCCGGTCGGCGAGTATCATTCGCTGTTGATGTTTGCGACAGTCGGGATGCTGTTTATGGCGTCGGGCAATGATATGGTGATTTTATTTCTCGGTTTGGAGACGCTCTCGATTGCGACTTACGTGATGGCGGGTTTGAGAAAATCCGATTTGCGCTCGAACGAATCAGCGATGAAATACTTTATTCTGGGTTCGTTTTCGACCGGATTTCTGCTTTACGGAATGGCTTTGATTTATGGCGCGACCGGTTCGACGAATATCACGGAAATCGCACTTGCCGTCGCTAATCCAAACTTCCCTGCTCTTCTTTTAATTGGTGCGGCGATGCTTGTTATCGGTTTCGGATTTAAAGCGGCGACCGTTCCGTTTCACGTCTGGACGCCGGACGTTTATGAAGGCGCGCCGACGCCGATTACAGGGTTTATGGCTGCCGGACCGAAAGCTGCCGCGTTTGCGTCGTTTATGCGCGTTTTCGTCCTCGGTTTTCCGCTCGTCGCAGGCGCGACGGCTTCGGTTGCGCTGCATGAAACCTGGGTTACGGCTTTGACCGTGATGGCGATGCTGACAATGACAGTCGGTAACATCGCAGCGATTGTACAAAATAACGTCAAACGTATGCTCGCTTACTCGTCAATCGCGCACGCCGGTTACGCGCTCGTCGGTTTTATCGGCGCGGGTGTGGCGGCGACGGCGGATAAGCGAGACGCGGCAATTGCGTCCGTTGCGTTTTATATGCTCACTTACGCCGTAACGAACCTTGGCGCGTTTGCAATCGTTACATTGCTGGCGCAGAAAAACGACCGCCGCACTGAATTTGAAGATTACAACGGCATCGGTTTTCGCTCGCCCGTGTTGTCGTTTGCGCTGTCGCTGTTTATGCTTTCGCTTTTGGGTTTGCCTTTGACGGCGGGCTTTATGGGCAAAGTTCTTGTTTTTCGTCCGGCGCTCGAAGCGGGAAATTCTCTGTTGACGATTCTCGTTGTTGTTGCAGTGGTTAACACGGCGATTTCTGCTTATTATTATCTGCGTCTTGTTGTCGTGATGTTTTTCCGCGAGCGCACGACCGAATGGCTTGCGCCGCGAATTTCGTTGCCGCTTGCGGCGGCATTGCTGATTACGATTTCGGGCGTGTTTTATTTCGGAATTTTCAGCGACCGGATAATTGAAAGATTTTCGCAATCTCCGCCGCGTGCTGTGGTTAAAGCCGAAAAATAAATTTGTAAACAATAAGTCGTGAATAGTAAATAGAGCAAAAAGCTATTTACTATTCACGACTTTCTGTTTACGATTTAAGAAATGGATATTGCTGGTGAAATCAAAGAAAAATTAAGCGCCGAATGGCTTCCGGCGATTTACCGCGAAAAGGTAAGAACGCAGCGAACGCGTTCTTACCGGCTTGATGAAATCGCCAGGCGCGAAAATCGTGCAACCGTTCAGCACACCCTTTTAGGTGTCGAACTAAAAGTTGGAAATCAACGTTTTTCCTGCCCTGATTTATCAACCGCCAGATATTTGCAGATTTTCGCCCGCGTCGGCTGCCTCGAAATCGCCGTTCCTTACGACATAACAAAAATCTCGACTCTCGCCGACGAACTCGAATCTGCCTGGCAGAAAAGTTTGCTGCTTTTGGACGAAGCCGCGCGAGGTAAAACGGCGTCGGTCAAAGGTCGTATGCGTTCGAGTTTGATAAGAGAAATGCGCGAAGAAATTGAAGAAATCGGTGCCGGTTCCCTGATGCCTGAATTCAAACAAAGCACGAAGCAAAGAAGCGGATAGTGTAAGAACACTCTTCAACTATCCGTTCACCACTTTCCGTTATCGGTTATTTTGAGCATCTCACAAGAATGTTTTACTATCTAACTTTATGTTAATTTTTTAAGAACTGTTAAAACTTATGTTAGATGTGATGCCCGTTTCAGTAAAAGCCCAATTAGAGCCGAAGGAACTTCCGTTTCCTTACAACAATCGCCCGTTTTGCCGCTATGAACCGATTGAAAAAAAGGTCGCGCACGCGAAAGTTTTAATCGTCAATGATTTGCTGCGTTACGAAGACGATTTGTCGGATTTGGCGCGCAAGGAATGGAACGGTACGAAGGAAAGCAAGCTGCGTTTCGAGCGCAAGATTTCCGGTCTGGCGTGCGATAACATTGCGAAAAATGTTTTACGCCTTGTAAAAAATCCGAAGACTTTGACCGTGCATTTGTCGGAAGTCGGCGAAGCGGCGAAAAGTTTCGCGCCCGACGCGATTGTGATGAGCGGAACGCTTTCGGATTTTGATTATTACAATCCGGCTCACTTAGAAAAATTTCGTAAATTTATTACGACAACAAAGATTCCGGTTCTCGGCATTTGCGGCGCGCACCAGCTTATCGGAATGAGTTTCGGCGCGCGCCTTACGACTTTAGACAATCTCGAACCGGCGTCGAAGCGCGCGAACCGTGTGGTCGAACACCAATACCGTTTCGTTAAAATCACCGACGAGAGCGACCCGATTTTTGCGGGCGCGGCAGCAGACGACGGAAGCAGGGAAAGCAATGTCTGGCAGGATTATACGATTGAAGACGATATTCTGCGCGTCTGGCAAAATCACGGTTTACAGGTCGAAGGTTTTCCCGAAGGTTTCAAACAAATAGCGACAGCTTACCTTTGTAAAAACCAGATGATGGTTAAAAGAAGCAATGGACAATTAATTTACACGGTGCAGTTTCACCTGGAAAAATCGTTTGAAGATTGGTCGAAAAACCCGACGCGCTGGGAACACCCGAACGAATCGCGCGACGGGCGCATTCTGTTCGAGAACTTCTTAAAATTGGCTCTCAAGCACAAATAACTTTAGATAAGATTTTAACCTCTAGTCAAAGAGCTATGCCGATTTACGAACAGTTTTTCAGTATAGCTTTTTCCAATTCCGCCTAATTTTTTATGCAGAATTATATTTTGAAGAAAAATCAGGTGTAGAAATCCGAGAAAATCAATTTTTTGTTGACTTTAGCTTTTAGCATGAAGTATAAAAAATTCTATATAATACGTAAATAATTCGGCAGAATACAAAGTTTGGTCAGACAGCCGATGCAACTTTTGAGCGCCCGACGGGTCGCCAACATCTTGACATACATGTTACGCTCGTGAGCTTCCGCTCAACCGCGTTGGAGACGGAAAGCTCACGAGCGTAACCGTCCTTCGCGGTTGTCGCCCTCGTCTTTCGCTCGCAGCATCGTCTCTCTGCCAAACATGTCGTTGGAGCGGACGCGAAAAACGCGCCGCTCAACTCTGATGTTATGCCTCTACCTTGTGCAATGAGACGTTTATGAAATTCTTACTTTTAGTTTTGGTGTTTTTCGCTGGACAAACATTGTTCGCGCAAGAGACGTTCAAAATTCAAAATGCGTCGAAAAAATACGATTTGTTTGTTCGAGTTGTTGAAAATGACGCGCAAGACAGATTGCAGGGTTACGTGAAAGGCTCAGCACGAATCAATCTTTACAGAAAAGGCAAAAAGCACCCGTTTCAAATTTTGCGGTTGCGGAACATTATAGTTTCAAAAGAAAACACAGCTTTCAATCCTAAAATAAACACCAAACCTCGCGGGCTTTATGCGGAGACTTATAGTTTCGTGTTTGAAGATTTCAATTTTGACGGTTACGAAGATTTAGCAATCTGGAATGGCAACAACGGCGGGTATACAGGACCTTCTTACAATATTTACCTCTACAAGTCGGGCAAATTTACTCTAAACCGAAAATTGTCGGAATTGACCGAAGGCGTTTATCTTGGACTCTTTTTTACAGAACCGAAAAAGAGACGTCTTGTAACTTTTTCCAAATCCGGCTGCTGCTATCATGAAACGGAAACATACAAACTGCTAAACAACAAACCTGTGTTAACCCAGAAAGAAATAGAGTATTTTATTGGAGACGACAAATTTCTTGATACAAGAAAACTTATTAAGGGTAAGTGGATAAAGCGCACAAAAAAACTAAAGAAAGAGGCATAACAAATCAATGGACGTGAGGGCGAAACAGCGACTTTGTTATCGAAGTTGTCCGTTAAACCTTAACAGGCTTGGTGGCGGTTTCGCCCCACGTCATCTCAAGCGTTATGAACGGTAGCTCAATCGAAACAATTTTCCGGCACACTTTCCATCGTATTTTTTATCAGCATATCGACCACCGGAGCGAAGTTCTGGTCGTTGTCTTCCCAGACTTTTAACTGCTCGTCGGCGGATGTTCCGCGTTCGAGAATAGTGTGGATATGTTCGACTTCTTTGCGGGAGTCTAAATCGTCTAAAACATCGTCAACAAAATCAAGCAGCTCGCGTATCAAATCCGTTGCCGGAACTTCTTTTTGCTTGCCTAAATCGAGCATTTTGCCCTGCAAACCCCAGCGCACGGCGCGCCATTTATTTTCTTGAATCAATCTGCGGTGGTAAAGTCGAAAGCCTAAGTTTTTATCCATCAGCACGTTTAATTTAGCGACAATGGCTTGGAAAAGCGCGGCGACGGCAACCGTATCGTCAACGCGCGTCGGAATGTCGCAGACGCGAAACTCGATGGTCGGAAAAAACGGATGCGGGCGCAAATCCCAGTAAATCTTTTTCGCGTTGTCGATGCAATTCATACTGACCAGCAAACTGACGTAACGCTCATATCCGGCGTAGGAATCGAAATGGTCGGGAATATCCGTGCGCGGAAATTTTTTGAAAACTTCCGAACGGTAAGATTTCAAACCCGTGTGATGACCGAGCCAAAACGGGCTGGAAGTCGTCATCGCTAAAACGTGCGGCAGAAAATAGCGCGCGGCGTTCATTATGTGAATGCGTCGGTCTAAATCTTTGATGCCGACGTGGACGTGAAGACCGAAAATCAGCAGACTGCGCGCGACCATTTGCAGTTCTTCGACCAAAAATTGATAACGTTCGTCGTCGAAAATCTCCTGGTCTGACCATTTGGAAAACGGATGCGTCGAGGCAGCGACGATTTCCATACCTTTTTTTCGCGCCAGCCAGGAGATAATACAGCGCAGCTTTGTAATATCTTCGCGCGCTTCCCCGATATTGGCGCAGACGCCCGTGCCGACTTCAATCATAGACTGAATCATTTCGGGTTTTATTTTTTCACCCAAAAGCAATTTGCCTTCTTCCAGAATTTCAGAAACGTGCGATTTTAATTGGCGCGTCTGCGGGTCAACGATTTGAAATTCCTCTTCTATTCCGAGCGTAAATTGTTCAAACATAGATTTTTAATGGTGAATGGTGAACGGTGAATGGTTAATGAAAGAATTGTTTTTCATTCATCATTTACCATTCACCATTATTCCAGGTGCAATTCTTTTTTCAGTATTTCCTCGTTTTTTTCCGACATCGCTTCAAACCGTACGCCGACGCCGTGTTCGGGGTCGGTATAAGTTACCACGCCGTCCAAACCGATTTCTTCGCCGCCGATGGTCATTCGCATAAAAAGCGGCGTTCCGATTTCAAAGGGCGAACTCGTCAGCATATACAACCCGCCGATGCTGATGTCTCGCGTGTTAGCAATGCCCGTTCCGTCGCCGCCTTCGTAATCAACGTTGACAATCAGTTTCTTACGCTCTGACTGCCGTCTTTCCGCAGGCGAAAACACTTCATCTTTTTCGTTTGGTAACATTATTAACCTCTTTTTGGTTTGGTGAAAACTTCTCAATCATTCTAAACATTTTTTGCGCGATTGGAAGAATTATTTTAAGTATATTGTCGAATTTGTAATTTCAAGACTTGACTGTTGCAATTTTCCCGACGCCAAGTTACCATGAAACCTCATTAAAACGATGATTTTATTGAGATAATACACTAAAATCAAATAAAAAACAGTCAGACTTTTCCATTTATATCTTCTTTACTTTTTATGGGTTTTTCGACAATTGCAATCCACGCCGGTAATGAGCCGGACAGCGCAACCGGCGCGGTCAGCGTGCCGATTTACCAGACTTCGACATACGCGCAGGAAGGTTTGGGAAAACATAAAGGTTTTGAATATGCGCGAACGCACAATCCGACGCGGCTTGCTCTCGAAAAAAACATTGCCGCGCTCGAAGGCGCAAAATTCGGTTTCGCTTTCGCTTCGGGAATGTCTGCGACCGATGCCGTTTTAAAACTCGTCAAAGCCGGCGACCACGTTATTTTAGGCGACAACACTTACGGCGGAACTTACCGTCTGTTCAGCCGCGTGCTGGTAGATTACGGCGTCGAGTTTGATTTGGTAGATACGACGGATGCGGTAAATATCGAACGTGCGTTTAAACCGAATACGAAAATGGTTTTTGTCGAAACGCCGACAAATCCGGTAATGAGCGTTACGGATTTGCGGGCGGTTTCTGAAATCGCACACGCCCACGGCTCGCGCGTTGTCTGCGACAATACGTTTATGTCGCCGTATTTGCAGCGTCCGATGGATTTCGGCGTGGATATTGTTGTCCATTCGACAACGAAGTATTTGAACGGACATTCAGACAGCATCGGTGGATTTGTCGCGCTCAATGACGAAACCGACGCCGAATGGATTGGATTTATCCAAAACAGTATCGGCGCGATTTTGTCGCCGTTCGATTCATTTCTGGTTTTGCGAGGCACAAAAACGCTCGCTGTCAGAATGGAAGCGCACGACCGCAACGGGCGAGCCGTCGCCGCTTTTCTTGCCGAACATCCGCGCGTCCAGCGAGTTTATTATCCGGGCTTGCAATCGCACCCGCAGTTTGAGATAGCCAGCCGCCAGCAGCGAGGTTTCGGCGGAATGGTCGCCTTTGAAACCGGCTCGCTCGAGAATGCGAAAAAAGTTTTGGAATCGGTCAAACTCTGCACTCTGGCAGAAAGTTTAGGCGGCGTAGAGAGTTTGATTTCACACCCGGCGACAATGACGCACGCTTCCATTCCGCTCGAAAAACGACAAACGCTGGGAATTTCCGACGGTTTAATTCGCATATCGGTCGGCATCGAAGACATCGAAGATATAATCGCGGACTTAGACCAAGCCCTTCTTTAATGATGAATGGTGAATGATAAACGATGAAAGAAGGTTTTTCATTGACCATTCACCATTCACCATTCACCATTAATTTATGATTGTTGAAACATACGCTACATCGCACATCGGGCGCGTTCGCAAAGGTAATGAGGATAATTATCTTTTGCTCGACATCTCCAGTGAGAAAATTTGGACGAATCCGCAGGAACCTGCTGAATCTATTATTGAAACCCAGAAATTCGAGGTTGGCGACAACAGTATTGTTTTAGCCGTATCCGACGGAATGGGCGGCGCGCTCGCAGGTGAAGTCGCCAGCAAAATGGCGGTTGAAACCGTCAGTCAACAATTTTTAGATGACAAATCGGGCAAAACAACTTTGCCGGATAATCCAGACGATTCTTTCGTCGAAAAACTTCATAATGCAACTGTTTATGCCAACCATTTAATCCACCGACAGGGACGCTCAAACCCGCAGTATAGCGGAATGGGCGCGACATTTACCGCCGTCGGTATCTCGGGCGAAACGGTTTGTTTTGTTCAAGTCGGCGATAGTCGCGCTTATCTTGTCCGCAAAGACAAAATTCATCAGTTGACAAAAGATCAATCGCTGGTTCAGCAACTGATTGACGCCAAACAAATCTCACCCGAAGAAGCCGAAACGCACACGCTTAAAAACGTTATTTTGCAGGCGCTCGGCGCGCAAAACGAAATTTATCCGGTTCCGGCGCGTTTGATGCCGCAGCGCGATGATATTTTGCTGTTATGCAGCGACGGCTTATCAAACAAAATCGGCAGCGCGGATATGCAACGAATTATTACGAAAAACGTCAAACAATTACACCAGGCTTGCATCGAAATGGTTAAATTAGCCAACGAACGCGGCGGCGAAGACAATATTACATTGATTTTAGCCAAATTGACTGGAAGTGATTTGCCGGAAAAAACCGACGAAACACCGACATTAGAAGTTTTGGATTTCGCAAATATTCACGATACGGCTGACCAGAACAAAAAGTGAAAAGGCAAAAATGGAGTGTAAAATCCATATCTTTTGCCTTTTTAGCTTCTATAAATTTTTTGTTTTTCGCTTTCTATATTGACCTCTTACCTTTTTACTTTTGCCTTAATTATCTTCTCGCCATCCGGGTAATTCGCCAACGCGCTGAACGTAGATGGAAGAACCTTTTATCTCTACAACCTGTACTTTTTCGCCTTCTTGCAGAGGGTTTTTGTCGTCAACCGGAAACGCCGTCCATGTCGAGCCGAAAACTTTCACCGCGCCTTCCTGGAGCGCGCCGCGACTCGCCGAAGTTACCGTGCCGATTTGTCCGGGCAAACTGTCCATTCCGGTTTTTAAAGCGTTTTCGTTTTTATTTTGGTATAAATTGGCGAAAATTGTCCGCGACATAATCGTCAGAGCAATCGAGACGACGGCAAAAATCAAAAACTGCCCGCCGAAACCCAAACCGAGCCAGCCCGCAAGAGCCGCGAGCAACGCGCCGATGCCGAACCAGAACAGCACAAAGCCAAACGTAAAAACTTCGGCGATAATCAAAACCACGCCCAAAACAGTCCACAAAATCCACGCATATTCTTCCATATTTCTACTTCAAAAACGCCGGAAAACAAAAGTTTAGAAACATTTTGCTTTCAGTATGTCAAGTTTCCTATCAATTGTCATTAAATTAAATTTTCAATTCGTCAGCTTTGAAGTTGTTTTCAAATCGTGATAATCTTCTTTTCGTGCTTGGGTGGCGGAATTGGTAGACGCACAGGACTTAGATCTTTGAGCATCGGAAGCGAAATCTTCCGTATGAATGGAATCAAATTCGGTGAAACCTTTAAAATGGCAATACCGAGCTAAGTTTGGATTTTTTGTTTTTGCCCCGATATGTTGGCGTAAGAGCATGGCAGTTCGGACAGAGTAAGCGCAAATTTTCTAGACGATTATCTAAAGGATTTCCATCAATATGGTCAAGTTCGAGCGGAATCGGTTTTCCAAGCCATTCCGTAAGATTACAGCCTGAACATTTTGAAGTTAAGAAATTTCCTTTATCAATCGTTTTTTCAGTTTGTTTGAAGAAATACTATTTTCATTATTTAAGTGTTTTTCTATAGGAACTCTCGCCCCGACTTCTTTGCCTTTATTCCAAAGTTGAAAGGCAAAGTGGGAAACATCTAAATTAAAATGAGAGATTGCTCTTTTTAATACAAGACAGTTACCACCATAAGGAACTAGATTGAGTGCTTTTAACGTTTGAGCAAAAGAGTAAGACTCTTTTAACGGCATTTCTTAATTGCATCTCGCTGTATTTTCTTAGTTTCATATAAATTCAAAAAAGTGTAGAGACTTGACGGTTCCCGCCTGACTGCTAAGAAAATAGTAAAAGGTGAAGGTAAAGTCCAGACCACAAACTGTATTTTACAGGCGGCGAAAGCCGTAGCTGGTAAGAAAATCCTGTGTCCCTTGTGGACGTGCGGGTTCGATTCCCGCCCTAAGCACCATTTGATTTTTTTGAAAACTCGGAAAACATTGAACTTTCGGTAAATAATGACTCATATTGAATTTTCAATTGAACGGATAATCGAGCCAAACGTCCCAAAACGGATATTTTTGGACTCGGTTTGGAGACGAATTTAATAAAGAATCTTTCCAATTTCACGCCGGGTTTCATAAAGAATAGCTGACAATCAATCCCGTCCAACGCAGTTGACTGGTTGCGTCGCATTTGTGCAAGCTTCACTTGTCAAAAGGAAAACGATTATTTTCCGCGTCGTATTCGATTTCGTTTCCTTCAAGCAAGATTAAATCTTTCGGGAATAAAACGCCGCTTTGCACAAGGCTGTATTTCGATTTCAAAGATTTAATTTGTTCTAAGAAATTAACAAAGGTAAGTTTCAAAGAGAAGTTGATAAAAGTCCGTTCGCAAAAATTAAAATTGATTAAAATATCTCACGAGCCCTCGACGCTGACGCGCGAGCCAGCCCCCGCACACGCCGAGAGGAAATCGAAGATGCCCGAATTCCCGCCAAAAAGTTAATATCCGCACTTAATTAAAAAGTAGAAACAAACGGCATTGTTTAAATGAATCGTAGTTAATGAAATTACTTTTGACTGACAGACAACAATTGTGTAAAATTTTTGGTTTGATTTAATGAGAGAGAAAGATAAAAAATTCACTCTAAATTGGAAACATCGAGTAACACAAATTCTCGCTGTTTTTTCGTGTTGTATGCGCTCGCTGACGTAACTGTTCTGCAAGAATACTGCGGCAACGAAACGCTCGGCATTCCGTCTTACGCCCAGCAAATTCAAGCGATGAATCGAAAGGTTGATAAAACTATTGATTCGCAAATTGTTTATATTGGTTCTCAACCATCTCAAGAAGAGCAAACGCCGGAATTACCTGCTTCTGATGAAGAATGTTTCTTCTGTTGTTCACACACAACTCTCGGCTTTAATCCAATCAAATCAGTCGTGCGCGTAATTTCATTTGCAAAACAATCGGAATCAAATTTTTCCGAGAATCGTTTGAAGTCGGACTCTCATCTGCCGCAACTCTATCAACCGCCAAAATTCGCTTAGTCCTTTTTACAATCACACAACCAAATTATTTGCGTAGCCGATAAATCATAAATTCGTCGCGCAGCCGATGTTTATTCATTTCTTTTTAATTAAAAGAGGATTTAGCAATGTATTTTATACGGCATGGAAACGCTTTGCGAAAAGTGTATTTTTCCGCATTGATATTTCTAGTCGGCGGCTTGCCTTTCAATTTACAAGCCCAAACCGAAATTGCGGTTAATAAATTAAACGAAGAAAAACAAGTTGCCGGAGCGGTCATCACCGAATCGGTCAAGCCGCTTGTCGTTTCGGTTCTGCCGAATTATTACAACCAGACCGAAGGCATCACGCTGGCGGAAATAGTAAGACGAGCCTTTGAAAATAACGGCGATATAAAAATCGCCCGGCTCGAAGTAGAGCGTGCGCGTCTGACGCAAGCTGGATTGCGAGCGAATCCAACGCTCGAAGTCGAACAAACTTCCGGTCGTCTGGTCGGCTCTTCCGGCAACGGCGCGCTGAGCGTCGGTGTTGCCATACCGATAGACGTTTACAATCAACGTCGGCGACGGATTGATTTGGCAACCGCGGAAATCACTTTGCGTGAAGCTGAAATTACAGCGAGGCAAAGAGTATTGGCGAGTCAAATTTTTGTTAATTACTCGGATCGGGCGTCAACGCGATGAGCGTCCACACGGTTTTAACCAATGACAATGAACACGACGCGGTGACGAAACGGGTTCACGAGCTTTGCACGAAAGAGTTCAAAATTTCGCACGTCACGGTGCAGACCGAATGCAAAGGATACGCCGAACATGAAACTCATTTATAGCTTAAAATTAGGCTGTCGCAATAAAAACCATCTGCACGGGCAAAAAAGGCAATGGAATAATTGTTGTTTTGCCGATTGAAGAAGCGGTTTTGATTTGAGTGAAAGAGATATTTTTGAACGTAAAAGAGTAAAGATTATGGAAACCGCTTTTGCCTGCAACATTAAAGCGATGGATGATGTGCAAAGACAGGGTTACGGTATTTTGACCAAAGAATTGATGCAAATCCGCCAAGAAGTGCGGGAATTAAATGACGGTTACGCGATTCGATTCGAGCCGAAAATGCAAACGATTTCGGACATCGCCGAATTTATCGGCTGCGAGCGTCTCTGCTGTCCGTTCTTTGATTTAGAAATGATTGCGGAACGCGAAAACGGTTCGCTCTGGCTGAATTTGCGCGGTCGCGAAGGTGTGAAGGAGTTTATCCGGCACGAATTCGGATTTTAATTCGTTCCCGAACAAAAACAAGGATAGATAAATAGTAATGAGTCGAATCACAAAAGTGTCCGACGTAAAAGAATTGGTGAAGTAGGCTTTTAGTAATCCGCATCAGGACACTTTTGATGAGCAGTTAGTGGCATAATGAACGGATGGGCGAAAAGATAATTAAAACCCAAAAGCAATCGAGCGATTCGCCGCGCAGAGTTTCCTTCAGCGAGGCATTTCGTTTCTGGGTGAAACTCGGTTTTATCTCGTTCGGCGGTCCGGCGGGTCAAATCGCCATTATGCACAAGGAGTTGGTGGAAAAACGTCGGTGGCTTGGCGAGGAAAGATTTCTGCACGCGCTCAACTATTGTATGCTGCTGCCCGGACCCGAAGCGCAGCAGCTCGCCGTCTATATCGGCTGGTTGATGCACCGCACTTGGGGCGGCATCGTCGCCGGTTTTTTCTTTGTTTTTCCTTCGATTTTTATTCTGCTGATTCTCTCTTACGTTTATGCCGCTTACGGCAATGTTCCGGCGGTAGCGGGAGTTCTCGAAGGATTTAAGCCGGTCGTCGTGGCGATTGTCGTCGAAGCGCTTTTGAAAATAGGCGGTCGAGCTTTAAAGCGGCGAGCTCATTATGCAATCGCGGCGGCGGCTTTCGTCAGCATTTATTTTCTACACGTTCCGTTTCCGCTCATCGTTTTGGCGGCGGGTGTCGTCGGGCTAATCGGCGTCAGATATTTGCCGCAAACTTTCGCGCCGCCGGAAAAGAAAATTGAAACGAAAGACAATCAAGGCAACGATTTGCTGCCGCTGGTGATTGACGATTACGCCGCGCCGCCCGCGCACACCGAGCCTTCACGCGCTCGACTTTTGAAAACGCTCGCCGTCGGATTTGTTTTGTGGCTGCTGCCGTTTGTCGCGCTCGTCAGTTGGCGCGACTGGAACAGTCTGCACGCGGAAGAATATCGGTTTTTCACGCAATCGGCTCTTGTTACTTTCGGCGGGGCTTACGCCGTTCTCGCTTATGTGACGCAAGCCGTTACCGCCGCGCCTTACAACTGGCTGACCGGAACGCAAGCCGTTGACGGTCTGGCGTTGGCGGAAACCACGCCCGGACCGCTGATTATGGTTTTGCAATTTGTCGGCTTTATGGCGGGCTGGTGACGCAAGCCGTTACCGCCGCGCCTTACAACTGGCTGACCGGAACGCAAGCCGTTGACGGTCTGGCGTTGGCGGAAACCACGCCCGGACCGCTGATTATGGTTTTGCAATTTGTCGGCTTTATGGCGGGCTGGAACAATGTTCCGGCTGATATGAGCCAGACGGCAAGTGCAGTCTTGGGCGCGATCATCACCACCTACACAACTTTTTTGCCTTCGTTTCTGTTTATCTTTGCGGGCGCGCCATACATCGAGTTTTTGCGCGGCAACAAAAATCTAACGGGCGCGCTTTCCGGCATCACGGCGGCAGTTGTCGGGGTTATCTTAAATTTAGTACTGGTCTTCGGCGCGGCGGTGATTTTTCCAAACGGTTTTTCAGGCGGCGCAAACTGGTTCGCCGCTGTCATGAGCGTTGCCGCATTCGTCGCTTTATATCGTTTCAAAACGGATGTTTTATGGGTCGTCTTGATTGGCGGCGCAATCGGGTTGGCATTCAAATTATTAGTCGGTTAGTTAAAAAACTTGAGGAGAAAATTATATGAATAAGATTTCACGCCGAGAGGCGATTACCGGAATTATCGGCGCAACCGCCGGAGTTGTAACTTTGTCCGCGAACGGTTTGGCAAGCCCTGAACAGCAAAACGCGGCGATGGCTTTTCGCGGCACGCATCAGATAAAACCTTTGCCGTTTGATGCTGCGAAGCTCAAAGGAATTTCTGAAAAGATCGTCAAATCGCACTGGGAAAATAATTACGGCGGCTCGGTCAAGGCATTGAACGTGGTTGAGCAGCGGCTGGCGGCTCTACTCAAAGAAAAGGACTTGCCCGCATATCTGTATGGCGATTTGAAACGCGAAGAACTTATTCGGACGGGTTCGGTTGTTCTGCACGAAAAATACTTTGCCAATCTCGGCGGGAACGGTAAAGCCGACGGCACGGCGTTAAAAATGATTGAGCAATGGTTCGGAAGCTATGAGAATTGGGAAACGGAGTTTAAGAAAACTGGCAACGCGCTCGGCGGCGGTTCGGGCTGGGTGATTATGGCGTTCAGCCTGCATACCAAAGAACTACACAATTACTGGGCGGCAGACCACGCGCACAACGCGCCGTTCAGCGTTCCGCTCTTGTTGCTTGATATGTATGAACATTCCTATCATATGGATTACGGCGCGGCAGCGGCAAAATATGTTGATGCGTTTATGCAAAATGTGAATTGGGAAGAAGTGAATCGGCGTGTTGAAATGGCGCAAAAGATAAGTTTGATTTAATGTTTCCGACAGTATGACGCTACCGATTCCCTAAAAATAACAATTATGGATAAACAAAAACACGCAAAGTTTTCTCTACGCTCATTTTCAAATTAAGAAATAACAATGAACATTGAACAAATCGGAAATTCGCGCGAAAAAAATCTAAACGACGCTTTGCCGTATGCGGCGTGGATTATCGCTCTGGTTGCGACTGTCGGCAGTCTTTTTTTTAGCGAGGTGATGCAGTTGCCCCCGTGCGTTTTGTGCTGGTATCAGCGCATTGCGATGTATCCGCTCGTCTTGATAATTGGAACGGGAATCATTTTGCGCGACGCTCGCGTAAAACATTACGCCTTGCCGCTGTGTCTCATCGGGCTTGCAATCTCGATTTATCATAATTTGCTTTATTACGGGTTGATTCCCGAAAGCATCACGCCTTGCACGGAAGGCGTTTCCTGCACTTCGAGACAAATCGAATGGCTCGGTTTTATTACAATTCCGTTGATGGCATTGACCGCGTTCGTTGGCGTGGCTTTATGCCTGATTTTATATAAAAAACCTAAACAAAAATAATATGAGAAAAGAAATTAAAATTTTAGGCGCGATTGCGATTGTCGTCATTATTGCCGCGATTGTCGGCGCAAATTACTACCGGAATTCAATTCCAATCGAGCGCAACCCGACGAGGGTAGCCAGCAGCTCGCTCGTTCGGGAAGACAGCCCGACGCTCGGCGCGGCGGACGCGCCCGTGACAATCGTCGAATTTCTTGACCCGGAATGCGAATCCTGCCGGGCGTTTAATCCGAAGGTCAAAAAAATTCTTAAAGACTATGACGGCAAAGTCCGGCTCGTTGTCAGATATATGCCGCTTCATCCGAACTCGCTCTCGGCGGCGACTTTTACGGAAGCGGCGGGCGAACAGGGAAAATACTGGCAGGCGCAGGAAATGCTTTTTCAAAAACAACCCGAATGGGGAACAAAACACGGAGCGCAAGCGGGCGCGCCAGCCGACATCAACGCACTTTTTAGGAAATACGCGATGGAACTTGGGCTTGATACGAACAAAATGGATAGCGCGTTTGCCCAAAACAAATACGCCGCAAAACTCGAGCGCGATAAAAAAGACGGGCAAAGCATCGGCGTTCGGCAGACACCGACGCTTTTCGTCAACGGCAGAAAATTGATAAATCTTAACGAATCTGATTTGAAATCTCTGATTGACGAAGAATTAAAAAAGTAATGACTTGAAAAACCGAAGCGTCTGAAATTATGAGTGAACAAGTAAAAATCGAGCCGAAAAAATCCGGTTTGTGGCAAGACCGCAAATTTTTGTGGCTGATTGCCAGCGTCGCGCTCGTCGCCGTTTTCGAGTTTCTCTCGCTGATGGGCGACGAATACAAATTGCGGCGCGACATCGCTCTGCCTTTTTTCGCCGCGCTGATTTTGGCGGTCGGCTGGCATACGCTTTGGAACGGACTGAAAGCGTTGTTGAAACTCAATTTTCGGAGCATCAATCTGCTGATGACGATTGCCGTCGTCGGCGCGTTCTATTTGGGCGAATATGAAGAAGCGGCGGTTGTTATTGTGCTTTTTAGCTTAGGCGAAAGGCTCGAAGCATTCGGCATCCAGTCGAGTAAATCGGCTTTGCAGGCGCTGGTTGACCGCACGCCGAAAACCGCTTTAATCAAGCGTGAAAATCAAGAGCAGGAATTGAAACTCGAAGAAATAAAAGTCGGCGACGTTCTCGTTATTAAGCCTTCGGATATGATTCCGCTCGACGCGGAAGTTCTGGCTGGCGTGTCTTCGGTTGACGAATCAACGATTACGGGCGAGCCGTTGCCGAAGGACAAACACGCGGGCGATAAAGTTTTCGCCGGAACGCTAAATATGCAAGGCTATTTAGAAGCGAAAGTTTTGAAAACGGCGAAGGACACGACGCTGGCGAAAATTATCGAAACGACTTTCGCCGCCACGAAAACAAAAGCGGAAACGCAAAAATTCATCGAAACTTTTGCGAGTTATTACACTCCGTCAATTATCGTTATCGCCACTTTGCTCGTCGTCGTTCCGACGCTGATTTTTGCCCAGCCTTTTAACGCTTGGTTCGAGCAAGCGATTACGATTTTAGTCATTGCTTGTCCGTGCGCTCTGGTTATCAGCACGCCGATTTCGATTTATTCGGCAATCGGCAATGCTTCTGCCAAAGGCGCATTGGTGAAAGGCGGCAAATACATCGAAGCTATCGGACAGATTAAAGCCGTCGCAATGGACAAAACCCGAACTTTGACTTACGGCAAACCGAAAGTTACTGACGTAATTCCGTTCGGCGACGCGACGCGCGAGCATCTGCTGGCGTGCGCCGCCGGAATCGAGAGCTATTCGGAACATCCGCTCGCGGCGGCAATCGTCAGCGCGGCTGAATCGGAAAAACTCTCCATCCACGCGGCGAAAAATTTTCAAGCCGTGATGGGCAAAGGCGCGAAAGCCGATTGCGTCGTCTGTTACGACAAACATCACTGCATCGGAAAACTTCCGTTTATTTCCGAAGAACACCACGTTCAAACCGAAGTTGTGCAAAAAGTCGAAGAGCTGCAAGCGCAGGGCAAAACCTCGATTGTCGTCAGCAGCAACGGCGGCGTAGAAGGCATTATCGCGCTGACCGACGAAATCAAAACGGAAAGCAAAGCGGCGGTTGCCGAACTTCGTCAATTAGGCATCGAAATTGTAATGATGACTGGCGATAATCACGCTCCCGCAATGCTGGTTGCCAAAGAAGTCGGTATCTCGGAAGTCAAAGCCGAAATGCTGCCCGAACACAAAGCCGACGCCGTGCGCGAGCTTTTGCAAAAATACGGCGCGACAGCAATGGTTGGCGACGGCGTGAACGACGCGCCTGCGTTGGCTTTATCTTCGGTCGGCGTAGCAATGGGCGCGGCAGGCAGCGATACGGCGATTGAGGCGGCTTCAATCGCCATCTTGAACGACCGCTTAGAACTAATTCCATATCTTGTCCGCTTGGGAAGAAGAACTATTTCAACCATCAAAATCAACACGACGCTCGCCATCGCTACGAAAATCGTTTTTGTTACCTTAGCGATTTTCGGTTTGAGCAGTTTGGCGTTGGCGATTTTCGCCGATGTCGGCGTGACGATTTTAGTAATCTTAAATAGCCTGCGGCTTTTGCGGTTTGAATAAGGAAAATCATTATAAATTCATGGCTGATTTTTTTTGTAATGATGACTGGCGATAATCACGCTCCCGCAATGCTGGTTGCCAAAGAAGTCGGTATCTCGGAAGTCAAAGCCGAAATGCTGCCCGAACACAAAGCCGACGCCGTGCGCGAGCTTTTGCAAAAATACGGCGCGACAGCAATGGTTGGCGACGGCGTGAACGACGCGCCTGCGTTGGCTTTATCTTCGGTCGGCGTAGCAATGGGCGCGGCAGGCAGCGATACGGCGATTGAGGCGGCTTCAATCGCCATCTTGAACGACCGCTTAGAACTAATTCCATATCTTGTCCGCTTGGGAAGAAGAACTATTTCAACCATCAAAATCAACACGACGCTCGCCATCGCTACGAAAATCGTTTTTGTTACCTTAGCGATTTTCGGTTTGAGCAGTTTGGCGTTGGCGATTTTCGCCGATGTCGGCGTGACGATTTTAGTAATCTTAAATAGCCTGCGGCTTTTGCGGTTTGAATAAGGAAAATCATTATAAATTCATGGCTGATTTTTTCTTAGTTTTATACCTATTGATTTACTTTAAAGACTTGCTTTTGAGCATCCGCGTCCAAAACAATTAAATTTAATTCTGCGTTCGTTCCAGAAAATTTCCAAGCCCTTCAGCCATCCTCGATAACTGCGGCGCGGGCTTCGTTAGAGCTGATGGCACAAGGCTTGCCGTTGTTTCGTTTTGTTTTGACGGAGAAACATTATGAAAAAACACAATCTTCTGCTTCAAACCGTTTCGATATTTGCTTTCGCTTTTTTACTTTTCCGAATCACACAGGCGCAAAGCCGTGTTGATAAAATTCTAATAAACGAAGCGATGAGGATAACGGGCGACGAATTTTCTTCATTTACCAACACACCGAAAGGCGCGCGTGTTTATTCGGTTAATAAAGCTAATTCCAAAATGCTCGATGCGATTGACCAGGGTTTGAAAGACCTTTTTGCGGTTACAGCAAGACATAATTACACGAACCGAACAAAGTATTCCGATTACACGATTTTCATCGCCAAGCCCGACCGTTTGAAGGATTTTGAGGGGAAATATTCGCCGGATATTGCGGTCGGAGCGGCACAATACGCCGGAACGATTTATGACAAAGGCGGTTACATTTACGCGGCGGGGATGGTTTTAGCGTTTAATCCGTGCGCGTTTGTTATCGGCGAGCATACAAAAAATCTCGAGCGTGTTTCCGAAGTGGTGCGTTACGAAGGCGAGCATCTGATTCTTTATCATAACGACCGCAAATTTTATAATAAAACCGCCGACCACAGCAAAGGCGGCGGACATCCGATTCTGCAATAGATTTCAAATTCCAAATCCAGATTGTTCGCATTCTAAAAGTTCAATTTTGAATTTGAAACCAAATGCTGAATAAATCTCAAAATCCGGAATATTTATCCTATATCGTGCAACGGCTAAACGATATTGTAACAGCAAAAAGATAGACATTTCTCTTCGCCTGCGTGTAAAATGCGGGAAAACCGCGCTAACAGCAAGGTTTTAATTTATTTTTAGATAATGGCACAAACATTGCTTTTACACTTCGCGGATGTCGTAGTTTGAAAAATCCGCGAAGACGGAGGTTGGATATGAACCTTTGGCGAATTAGAACCAAAGTCTTTGCGTTTTTTTCTTTGCTCTTTGCATTTTTTATTCAGGCAAATTCCCAGACCGAAATCAGCCCAACGAGCGTTTACAACATTCAAGCCGGCACAAAAATTCTGGTTCAGATGGATAATGAAATCAATTCCAAAGTTGCCAGCGTGAACGACACTTTTACGACGACGCTTGCCGAACCGCTTATTATTCGTGAAGTCGTTGTTCTACCTGTCGGAGCGGTAATCGAAGGAAGAGTAACAAAAGTTAATCGCGCGTCGGCTGGCGGAAAAGACGGAAGTTTGACTGTTTCTTTTGAAACACTTCGGCTTGCGGACAGCGCAAAACGCGAAATAGAAGGTGTTCTGGATAAAGAATTGGAAGCCGTTTCATCGCAAAAATTAAAATTGCTGACCATTATCGGCGGCACTGCAATCGGCGGAATTGTCGGCGCACTTTCCAAAACAGAAAACGGAGCGCTGATTGGTGTGGGAATCGGAGCAGGCGCAGGAACCGCCGTTGCTTTGCTGCAAAAAGGTAAAGATGTGAGCATCAAAGCCGATGAAAAATTCGAGATACGACTGACAAAAAACGTCATTTTACCGGCACAGGATTATTAAAAAATTAACCGTTTTGGTCGCTGGCAATTTGCTTTTGACCATGTAAAAACCCGATGCGAAGGGGAGAGCGCATCGGGTTTTTTATTTTTTATAAATGACTAATTTTATTAGATAAATTTAAAAATGTGCCACGTAAAGTGTGTTAAAAAGCCTTACCCGTGTAATCGTAAATATAACTTGTCCGATTTGCCGTTATTAAAAAGCCGTCATAGAATAAAACTTTTAATTGGGCTTTCAAAATTATTATTTAACCGGAGAGGAATATAAATGATTGGACGAAATAAAGTTACGGTCGTCGGCGCGGGAAACGTCGGCGCCACCGCCGCGCACTGGATTGCTTCGAAGGAACTAGCGGATGTTGTTTTGGTTGATATTGTCGAAGGCACGCCGCAGGGAAAATCGCTGGATTTGGCGCAAGCTGCGCCGATTGACGGTTTCGATGTGAAACTCGTCGGCGCAAATTCTTATGAAGAATCGAAAGATTCCGACGTTGTGATTATAACCGCCGGGCTTCCCAGAAAACCCGGAATGAGCCGTGATGATTTGCTGAAGACAAACGCGGATATTGTCGGAAAAGTTACGGATGAAGTGGCGAAGTACTCGCCGAACGCCTTTATCATCGTCGTTTCAAATCCATTGGACGCGATGGCGCAAGTCGCTTTCAAGCGTTCCGGTTTTCCGAAAAACCGCGTGATGGGAATGGCTGGCGTCCTTGATTCAGCGAGGATGCGCTGCTTTTTAGCCGAAGCGTTAGACGTTTCGGTTGAAAACGTAACGGCATTCGTTCTCGGCGGACATGGCGATACGATGGTGCCGCTGCCCAGATATTCGACCTGCGCGGGCATTCCCGTAACTGAACTCCTTCCAAAAGACCAACTTGACGAGATTTTAAAACGCACGGCAAACGGCGGCGCGGAAATCGTCGGACTGCTGAAAACCGGCTCGGCTTATTACGCGCCCAGTTTAGGCGCTGTCGAAATGGCGGAAGCGATCTTGAAAGATAAAAAGAAAATTTTGCCTTGCGCTGTTTACCTCGAAGGCGAATACGGCGTCAACAATTTATTTGTCGGCGTTCCGGTCAAACTCGGCAAAAACGGCGTCGAACAAATTATTGAAATCTCTTTGACTAACGACGAGCGCGCGGCTTTGCAAAAATCGGCAGGCGCGGTGCAGGAATTAATTGATGTTCTCGGTATCTAAATATCTTGTAAAACCCGAAAATATGTTGTGCAATGATTCGTATCTGCGCTGAATTTAGTCGGGCTTTTATTTAGCTTTTCCGTTTCGCCCCAGACAAATACGATTAACAATCGTCTGAAAACTTGCCAATGCCGGTAAAAAAGTATTTAATGGTAGTTTGCTCTGCGAGCGAAATAAGAAACTAGAGGAGAGTGGAAATTTACTCGAATGGCTTTTATATCTGTCAACAACAACGAAAATATCGAAAGTGCGCTGCGCCGCTTCAAGCGCAAAGTGATAACCGAAGAAATTATCAAAGATTTGAAAAAACACGCGCATTTCATTCCGCCCGGACAAAAAGCAAAACTCAAATCGGTAAACGCCCGCAAGCGTAATCGTAAGCGTTTTCGCCCGGTGCGCTCGTTTAATCAGAACCAAAATTCCAATCAAAATTCCGGTCCGAGTCAGAACCAAAACAGATAGCTGATTGTGATGTTTTAAATTCGTGATGCGCGGAAAGCGAGAAGATTTTCTTTGGAAAACTCGCCGCTTTCGGCGCATCATTTTATTTTTTGTATGAACGTGGAAAAACCGCGTATTCTTTTAACAAATGATGACGGAATTCATTCGGAAGGTATCGTTGCGCTGGAGAAAGCTCTGCGCGATGTGGGCGATGTTTTCGTCGTCGCGCCCGTCTCGGAAATGAGCGGCGCGTCGCATAGCTTAACTTTGTCGCGCCCGCTTCGCATTCGGCAGATTGACGAGCGACACTGGACGGTTGACGGCACGCCGACCGATTGCGTAACACTCGCGATTAACCGAATCTTGCCGCCCGAACTGCATCCGCATTTGTGCGCTTCCGGCATCAATCACGGCGAAAATCTGGGCGACGACGCGACATATTCAGGAACGGTCGCGGGCGCGTTGGAATCAACGATTTTAGGCGTTCCCGGACTTGCCTTTAGTTTAGTTGCCGGCAGAAGTTACGATTTTACCGAATCGGCAAAAATCGCCGAACAACTCGTCGCCAAAGCTATAAAAAACGGATTACCGAAAGACACGCTTTTAAATGTCAACGTTCCGAAAGGCAAACCGAAAGGCATTCGCATAACAAAACAAGGCTTTAAAAATGCCCGTCCAGTAATCAGCGAACACCGCGACCCGCGCGGCAAACTGTATTACTGGATTGGGGAAGAACGAAACGGTTTTCACGCCGAAGGCGGAACGGATTTTGAAGCCGTTGACGAAGGTTTCGTCTCGGTTACGCCGATGCGAAGCGATTTAACGAATCATCCGGCGATTAAAACTTTAAAAGATTGGAACGACAGTTTTAAGTTTTAATTTTGCGGTTTCCTAAACCAAAATCTCAAACTCAAAATCGGTTATGGACGAATATCAAATTGCGCGCGAGCGAATGATTCAGCATTTGCGCGAACATTACAAAATTCAAGACGAAAGAGTTTTAGACGCGATGACGGCAGTTCCGCGTCATTTTTTCGTTCCTGAAGCGTTGAAAGCTCAAGCCTACAAAGACAACGCGCTGCCGATTGCTTCAAATCAAACCATTTCACAGCCGTTCATCGTCGCCCGAATGACGGAGCTTTTAGAATTAAACAATCAATCGAAAATTTTAGAAATCGGCGCAGGTTCGGGTTATCAAACAGCGATTTTAGCGTTTCTTGCACGAGAAATTTACGCCGTTGAGCGCGTTCCGCAACTTGCTGAAGAAGCGCGGGAGCGTCTGCAAAAATTCAACGTTCAAAATGTTTCGCTGCGCTGCGCCGATGGCACAAACGGCTGGGAAAATCACGCGCCGTTTGACGGAATTCTTGTTGCAGCGGGCAGTCCGAGTCTGCCCGAACCACTTCTTAAACAATTAAGACAAGGCGGAAAACTGGTTATCCCAATCGGAGAAGACCAAAAAACGCAAAAGCTGACTCGCATAACGCGCTCGGCGGCAAACGATTTCCAAACCGAAGATTTCGGAGCGTGCGCCTTTGTGCCGCTGATTGGTGAACACGGCTGGAAAAACGATTAGCAATCATCGCCGCTTAAGCCGAAAGTTCGGCGGAGTATCTTTCGCTTTTTCCTTCACAAATTGACGAGAAATATTTGGCGCGTATGACAATCTCATAGGCAGCGCGCAGAGCAATCCGTTTCTTGACATAAATCGCTAAAAGCATATAACTTACAAAGATAAATTTGTGATAAAGGAAAAAAAAGAAATCAACTTACCGAGCCGAATTGAATCGGTAGAAACGGCAACGCAGGCGGCAGTGGATTTCGCTTCAAAATCAGGATTCGACGCCGACGCGCTCTTCGCCATAGATATGGCGATGCGCGAAGTTGCGGCAAACGCTGTCAAACACGGAAACCGCGAAGATGAAACAAAATTGGTTGAAATTACGTTTGAGAATCGGGAGGAAGGCTTCTGGATTACGGTTCGGGATTTCGGCGAGGGCTTTGCGGTTGAAGAAATTCCCGACCCGACCAATTCGGAAAATCTTTTGAAGGCTTCGGGACGCGGCATTTTGTTCATGCGTTCGTTTATGGATGAGGTCGAATGGTCAATTCACAAGGAAGGCGGTATGATTGTAAAAATGTTAAAAAGGCATTGAATCGTTTTTCTTTCTTGGACTTTTTAAATAAAATTGGTCTAAAATCGGCAATCAAAGCATTTCTATAAATCACAAACAGGAGAAAAAAATGGCTGAACTTAATATAACGGAACGACAATCGGGTGATATCACGATTCTGGATTTGAGCGGCAAGGTAACAATAGGTGAAGGCAGCGTCGCGCTGCGCAACACGATTCGCCGTCTGCTGGGCGAAGGAAAAAAGAAAATTCTGCTTAATTTGGGACAAGTCGGCTACGTTGATTCGAGCGGCATCGGCGAACTCGTGTCGAGTTTTTCCGCTGTCAACAGAGAAAGCGGTTCGCTGAAACTTCTTAATCTGACGCAGAAAATCCAAGACCTTCTGGCAATTACAAAACTCTTGACCGTTTTCGACGTTTACGACAGTGAAAGCGAGGCAGTGAGCAATTTCAGCTGAAAACTTTCGATCAAAAAGCGAAAAGGATAAAGATTTACGTTCTTTATCCTTTTTTTGTGTTCTCAACCGCAATTTTCTCAATCAGTTTATTTAGGTTATAGTTTCTTTTTAACTTTCAGCCGCGCGTTTCAACCTGTCCATCAAAGCCAAGCCGATTCCACTTTCTTCAACCCTCTCGCAAAAAATTTTCTCAATTCCCTGTCGGTCACACTGCCGAAAAAAATCAAAAATCGAATGAGCGTAGTCTTTGACCGACGGGCAAATTTTTACAAAATCAAATTCTTCGTCCGGCAAATCCAAACCGATAAACGCACTCTGATTGGGATTTTGGATTTTGGATTTTGGATTTACCAAAACTACTTTTGCGCGCGGTGAATAATGACGATGTCGCAAACCCGGACTTCGCGGCTGTGCGTTGTTTTTCGTTTGATAAGCTCGTGTTTCAGAAACAATTTTTTGAAGCTGTTCGAGCGTTACCGCACCTGGACGCAAAACAAGCGGAATGGCTGAAGTGCAATCGACAACTGTTGATTCTAATCCGATTTGAGTTGTCTCGCCTTGCAGAATGCAATCAATTCTGCCGCTCAAATCTTCATAAACCGCTTGCCAGGTTGTGGGGCTTGGTTTGCCTGAAAGATTTGCCGAAGGTGCAGCGACAGGTGTTTCGCACGCGCGCAAAAACTCCAGAGCAAAACCGTTTTTCGGCATTCGCACGCCGATTGTTTCGAGATTTGCGGTTGCTATTAAAGGAACTCGGCTCGCTTTCGGCAAAACAATAGTCAAAGGCGCCGGGAAAAACGCGGCAATAAATTTTTGCGCCGTTTCAGTAATTTCTTTGACCAGCAAATCAATATCTTCGATTCTGCCGACGTGCGCGATAAGCGGATTATCATCGGGACGCTGTTTCGCTTCAAAAATATTCGCAATCGCCTTCGCATCGAAAATATTCGCGCCCAAACCGTAAACCGTTTCGGTCGGAAAGGCTGCAATGCCGCCGCGTTTTATAAACCCGGCAGCTTCGACTGGTGAAGTTGTTAAAATAGTTTTCATCGCAAAAGAAAAAGTTTCCCGCAAAGACGCAAACAACGCAAAGGCAAACAGTTAAATTAACCGCAGATGAATTGAAATAATGAATGATAAGCGGCAAATTTCTAACATTCATCATTCACCATTGATCACCCATCATTTTCTTACCTGCATTTATCTGCGGTTAAATTTTCCGTTTCGTGTCTGTTTACGTTAAAATTAGAATAAATGACTTTAGACGAAAAACTTAAAATTCTGCCGACCGCACCAGGCGTTTATATACACAAAAACGACGAAGGCAAAATTATTTATGTCGGCAAAGCGAAAAACTTGAAAAATCGCGTGCGCTCGTATTTCCAATCGGGACGCGGACACGACCGCAAAACTCGTGAATTGGTTAAAAGAATTGCAGATTTTGAATTTATCGTCGTTGATAACGAAGTCGAAGCTCTCGTTTTAGAATCGAATCTTATCAAAAAACACAAACCGCGTTTCAACGTTTTACTCAAAGACGACAAGCAATATCCGCATCTAAAAATGACAAACGAACCGTTTCCGAAAGTCGTCATTACGAGAAAAATCCTGCGCGACGGTGCGAGTTATTACGGACCTTTTTTACCCGCAAGTCTAGCCAGAAAAACTCTGGATTTAATCAATCGCACGTTTCAGATGCGAACTTGCGACATCGAAATTGATGGCAAACTACCGCGTCCTTGTTTGGAATATCATTTAAAAAGATGTCTTGCGCCGTGCGTCAAAGAGCTTTGCAAACCCGATGAATACGCGCAGGCGACGAGCGACGTGAAACTTCTGCTCGAAGGTAAAAATAAAGAACTTGCCGACGATTTGGAAAAAAGAATGTGGCATTTTTCCGAAAACGGCAACTACGAACTCGCCGCCAAATTCCGCGATTTACGCAAAACCGTCGTCGCGCTCGGCGAGCAGCAGAAAATGGCGATGACCGCCGAGCGCGACGTTGATATTTTAGGTTTTTATCAAGAAGGTGTCCGTCTCGCGCTGCAATTATTTACGATGCGCGAAGGCAAAATCGTCGGACGGCGCGAATTTTTCTGGGAAGATTTGGACGCGGAAAATTTCAACGCTTCGGAATTTTTGAGCGAAGTTTTAGCGCAGTATTATTCGACCGATTATGTGCCGCTCGAAATTCATGTTCCCGTAGATTTTGAAGACCGCGAAATTCTAGAAAAAGTTTTAACAACCAGACGCGGGCGAAGAGTTCACATTTTTGAACCGAAACGCGGACAAAAACGCGAGCTTATTACCCTTGTCGAAAACAACGCGAAAATCGCCTTTGAACAAAGATTCAGAGTCCTGAAAGCCAACACGCAAAAAGTTTTGGAAGATTTGCAGGAAATTTTAGAACTACCCTATTTTCCCGAACGCATCGAAAGTTTTGATATTTCAAATATTTCCGGCGCGGAAAACGTCGCCGGAATCGTCGTCTATGAAAACGGCAAGCCGAACCGCGCCGAATATCGCCGCTTTATCATCAGAACCGTCGAAGGCGCAAATGATTTCGCTTCAATGAACGAAGCCGTTTTTCGCCGTTATCGAAGAATGTTGAATGAAGAAAAACCGCTTCCGCAATTGATTTTCATAGACGGCGGCAAAGGTCAAATCTCGGCGGCTGCGGCGGCAATGCAAACGCTCGATCTCGAAGCAATTCCGATTGTCGGTCTCGTCAAACCGCCAAAACGACACAACGAAATTTCGCATCTTTTGCGTTTCGGTCACGAAGACAAGCCCGTTTATTTTGACGCCGGTTCGCAAGCCTTTCGACTCGTTCAACAAATCCGGGACGAAACACACCGCACGGCAATTCAATTTCACCGCAAACGCCGCGAAACGCGCGATTTTACGTCGGATTTATCAGCAATCGCGGGCGTCGGCGAGAAAAGGAAACTACGGCTTTTACGAAATCTCGGCTCGATTGAAAGAATTGCGAAGGCATCAATTGAGGAACTTTCGCCGTTTGTCGGCGCGAAAACGGCGCGTGAAGTTTTTGAGCATTTTGAGAAGCAAAGAATGTTTGCAGAACATTCAAATTAAGGCTCGTCGCATTCGACGGTTCTGGTTTTCTTAAATAGTTTTTTGAATTCTTTTTGATTTTCGTCAGACTTGTCTTCGCGGTCAATCAGCGCGTTTGCGCAGTTCCACCAACCAAACCCCATTACTTCTACTTGCGCATATTGAAATTTTTCCGGCGAATTTAGCTCTTCCTCAAACTCTTTTTTGACATGCTCCGGGATGCTGTGTCCTTCCCGAATTTTCTCGTTAACCTCACGCCAAACTGCGAGTAAATCATCGCCGCCGTTAATCAGCGGATTAACATATTTTTGCACGCACGCAGCGGCAAAAGTTATGTCTCTCAGACGCCCTGGATTTGCGTAACCGAGTATTGTCGCCCGCGAAAGCTGATAAACTTGTTCCAATTCTTTCAATTGTTTTCTTTGAAGCATTTCCCAGTATTTGGCTTTGACAATATTGAGCCGTTTTAGAGCCTTAACCCGCGCTTCATATTCCTTATCGAGCGTGGCGACGTTTAGTTTTTCGATGTCTGCATATTTAAACGGCGCGGCATTAATCGTGTTCGGAAAAAAATCCAGATGAAACAATTTTACCGTGTCTTTTAACTGCGCTTCGGTATATTTCTTTGTGTCATAAGCGCTTTCAAACAAACAAAGTTCGGTTCCCCAGCGAAACTTTTTTGTTTGCGCAAATGCAACCGTGTTACACAAAATCAGAATTGATATAAAAAAGATTTTCATATTTATAAAAGCATAAAAAACGTGCCGAATAGTTTTCAGTTCGGCTTCGTTTATTAAACTTGGCTGAGGTGAACTTCTTTTTCGTGTTTTTGTGCTTTGCGAAACGAGTATAAATAGATGACGACGATAATGTTGATAATCAAAATGGCGGCGCGCGTGAAGGTTGGTTTGTGAATGAGTTCGTAGATTTCGACGGGAATATAAAGCGCGCCGGAAATTATCGCAAACCATTCTGCCCACGCTTGCAGCTTCCACAAACCGTAGGCTTCGGCAAAGCGAACGGCGGCATAAACGACGGAGAAAATGGCGATGAATTTGATATTTGTCGTCGTTAAATTTCCGACGGTTTCGACAGCTTTTGCGACGTATTGATTCGCCGGATTCAAGTGCAGAGTTTCTACCAAATTTTCGGCAAAGTCCTGCAAATCTTTGTTTATCAACGATAACAGTCCAATACCAGCCGCTAAAACGAGCGCGCCTTTGACGACTTCGTAGATGGCGATAGCTCGAATGCCGGTTTTGCCTGGGTTGATTGTTACCAAAATATTTAGTCGAAAATTGTTGAATCAGAATGCCGTTTACTATAACACTGGCGGAAAAGATTTTGAGCTTTAAAACAATCTAAAGAACCGTCGGCGCGTCCGAATGCGGCACGAAGCAGCGGCGGCAGCGAGCTTCGTATTTGCCGCTTGCGCCGACTTCGACGAGTGCTTCGGATTCAAACGTGCGCTGCGAGTAATTCGCCGTTTCTCCGCATCTGACGCAGATGGCGTGAGTTTTTGTGATAAATTCGGCGATTGAGAGAAGCTGCGGCATTGGCTCGAACGGTTTTCCGGTGTAGTCTTGGTCGAGACCGGCGATGATAACGCGTTTGCCGTCGTTTGCCAACTGATTTACCGCATTAACTATTCCGATGTCAAAAAATTGTCCTTCATCGATACCGACAACTTCAGTATCGTCTTTTATCCGGTCAAGCAATTCTTGAGCGGTCATCACCGGATTTGAAACGTGGGTCATTCCCGAATGCGAAGCAATTTCCTCGACCGAATAACGGTCATCGAGTTTTGGTTTGAAAACCTGCACTTTTTGACGCGCAATCTGCGCGCGCTTCAGACGCCTGATCAATTCTTCGGATTTGCCCGAAAACATCGAGCCGACAATTACTTCAACCCAACCCGCACCGTTTTTGCGATGTTTGCGGCGTTCTTCCGTATTGTCGAAAACAAATTCTTCAACCATTTTTTAGTTAAAAATTTCCCTTTTTGTGCAATGTGAAAACGCCAAGATTAACACAAAACAATGCGAGCGACAAAAGCGTTTTTAATACACAGATACAGAGAACATAGCGAGAAAAATTAGTTAAAATTTTACTAACGTTTATGATAATCTGTGTTTATATCTGCGGATAATTTTTGAGCGATCATGCGGATAAAACTCTGCCCTCAATGCAAGCGTCCGTTTATGGCAAACGATGAATTCTGCCCGCATTGTCCCGCGCCTTACACCTGGAACCAGGAATCGTGGGCGAGTTTGGGTTGTCTGCTGATGACGATCGCGCCGCTTTTCCTGGTGATTTTGTTCTGGATGTTTTTCTTTATAAGTTTTTTTATAAGATAAGTTTTAGATAATAAGTTTCAAGTTTTGTCTGTTGAAGACTCAACCCTAATTTCCGACATTCGATGTTTTGTCTTCATTTTCCATATCTTTAATGTCATTTTCAACCAGACTTGCCGCGATTTTGTCGATAATTCTCGAACTGTCGCTTTTGCGCGTAACGTTGTTTGCGATAATGGCAAAAGCGAAAACTTCATCGTCAGCCTGCGCATAGCCCGACAGAGAATTAACGAAAGTTATTGAGCCGGTTTTCGCCAAAATTTTGCTTTTCACCGTTCCGAGCCGTCCGCCGAGCGTTCCGTCCGTCCCTGAAATTGGCAGCGAATTGACAAAAGCAGCGGCAAAGTTTGATTTCGCCGCGTAAACCAGAGCGCGTCCGAACGCTTCGGGTGTTAGAAAATCGAGGCGCGACAAACCCGAACCGTCATGGATTTGAATGTCTTCGACCGCGACGTTTTTCTCGCGCAGCCATTTTTTGACAACCGCCGCACCCGCCGAATCGTCGCCGCGCAGCTCATGAATTTCGCGGCTTTCGTCCGGTGCCGTGTCGCCGAACTTTTTGCCGATTATCCGCAAAAGCAGTTCACCGTAAAGATTTATCGAACGTTTGTTCATCGGTTGGACGAGTTCCGCCAAAGTTTTGCTTTCAACCGAAGCGAGTTCGACCGCACCCGCGACATCCAATTTATTTTCGGTTTTCCAATCGATTGACTTGGCTTCGCCGCCAACGATAATTCCCTTCTTCTGCAAAGTTTCCTTCAAAGTTTTCGCCGTCCAAAGTGCCGGATTGTGAACGGAAATTTTACCGTATGCCTTGTTGCCATTGCCCCAAACATAGAGTTGATTGTCTTGAAGACCGCGTTCGACTCCAAACGCTTCGGTTTGACCGTTCTCGGTCGGTTTCAATTCGCCGCGAATCTGTAAAAAATCGGTTGAAACCGCCGGTTTATGGTCTGCGCCCATATAAATACCGGCTTGATTTTCCTTGAACGAAAGCGCGCTGGCTTCCGCGCCGTAATGCCATTGAATATCGTTCCAAGTCCAGCCGTCGCCGATGCTCGCGCCTTTGAAATAACTGTCGTCGCCGACGACATTTCCTTTGACCGTCTTTAAACCTTTCGCCTGTAATTGATTGATTAAATTGTCCAAACCCTCGTTATCAAAATCCGGCGCGCCCGTTCCATAAATGATTAAATCGCCATCCAAAATTCCGTCGGGTTGGATTTGATTCGAGCCAAAAACGGAAGTTTTGAAGCGAAAATCCGCGCCGAGTTTGTCGAGGGCGACGATTGCGGTGATTACCTTTTCAATTGAAGCCGGATTAAAAAGCTGCCGTGCGTCGCGCGCGCAGGCAATGCGAGCGTCTTTGAGACTCAAAACAAACACGCCCCAACGTGAATTTGCATACTCGCTCTGCTCGATTGTTTGATTGATTTTTCCACACAGCGCGATATCTTCCGGTTGTGTTGAAACCTGCAAAGGTTTAGCAAGATTGACATCCGGTGGCGGAACCGGAAAACTCGCAACAGTTTGGTCAGGTTGTTGCGGCTGTTGTTGTTCTCCGATATTTTCGCCGCCTTTTGCCTGATTTGCCGCGCGGCACGAAGAGAAAAACACAAGCGACAGGAGAGATAAAAAAAGAAAGAATTTTTGCGCGTTTCGTTTATTTTGTTTGAGATTTATAAGTGCTGATTTCATTAACCCCTTGTTTCCTCGTTCTTCAAAATTTCCCGCGTCGCTCTGTAAACTTCTTCGACGCCGATTTCAACGAGCGCTCCGCTGCGAATGACTCTGAGTTTTTCGGTCGGCGGCAGGTAAGTTGTCGGCGCGCGCTTGTCCAAAATTAAAACGATTGAAATTCCGACGACTGCTCCGATGTGAATTGCGCCCGTATCGTTGCTGATTAAAACGCGGGAGAGCGATAACGCCGCCGCAAATTGCGGAACGGTTAGACGGTCGAAAATAATCGTTTTTGCAGGAAATTTTTCTTTGACTTCCGCACGGAGATTTTTTTCTTCCGGTCCGAGAAAAACAATCGGCTGTAAGTTTTTATCTGCCGATAAAAGTTTCGCCAATCGTGCAAAATTTTCCAAACTCCAGCGACGGCTCCGGTGTCCGGCGCCGGGAAAAAGCGCGACGAGTTTTTTCCCGGCAGCGTTGTAATTTTGTAAAAGATGTTTGATCGTTTCAACGTCTGCCGAACGCGGGCGCAGCTTAACAAACCGTTTCGCTTTTTCGACTCCGCCAAGCGGTTCGAGAACGCTCAAATAATGTTCGGTCAGATGTTTTGTTTTGTCCTCGCGCGGCGGTTTCGGCTCGAAATTGTTGAGAAAATCAAGCGAGCGGTTTTCCCGGTTGGCGTAAAGTCGGTATTTTGCGCCGGAGAGGAAACCAAGCAGATTTGTTTCGTAAAGGCTGTGGAGGTCAACTATAAAATCAAAATTTTTGCCTCGAATCTCTCGGGCAAGTTTGTAAATCTTCCCGATTGACCAAACTTTTCCGCTGTCGCGCAGCCGAACGCGGTCAACGACGATTCGTTCATCAGCAAAGCCGCTGATTTCGATTATCTCGGCGCTTGTCTTTCCGACCAAAGCCGTGATTTTCGCACCGGGAAATTTTTCTCTGATAATTTTCCAAGCCGGAAGGCTCAAAACAACGTCGCCAAGCTGTCCGAAATTGATGACTAAAATATTTTGCGGGTTGAAGCTCAAGGATTTTACATTTTTAACTTCTAATTCTAATAGGCGTTCGGTGCGGTTTTCTCCATCCAGCGTTCGGGAAATTTAAGCGCTGTAAAACCGAATTTCGCGTAAAGCGTGTGCGCGTCTCTTGTCGCTAAAATCCAGCGCCGAAAGTTTTGTAAATCAGGATGCGCGAGAACGGTTTCCATCAGCCATTTACTCAAATACTGCCCGCGAAATTCTTCTAAAATAAAAACGTCGCCAAGATAAGCAAACGTCGCGTAATCGGTTACAACGCGCGCAAAACCGATTTGGTTTACGCCTTTGTAAACGCCAAAAGGCAATGAATTTTTTATTGCCTTTTCGGTTTGCTCAAGCGTTCGCTCGGTCGCCCAGTAAGATTCTTCACTCAAGAATTTGTGAATCCGTTTAATTTGCAGACGGCTTCGGTCTGTGCTGATTGTAAACTCGCCGCTTTGCCACTCCATAATTCATTCGGTTTGAAAACGCGCCTTGCAATTCGGGCACTCTATAAGATTCTTCTTGCCGCTAACCGGAATTACGGGAACGAGGAAAAATAGTGAAATAAAATTCATTCCGGTTTTTTCGGTAAATTGCGCGAGTGTGCCGCAGTTGCTGCAACGAATTGTTTCGTTCGTTTTCTGCGAACCCCAGGTGATAAATTTTGTGCCGATGATGAGAAACATATTTTTTTACAAGTATTTTACTCGATTTAATTTCAAATTCACAAAGAAGTGTTCAACTTCTTTGTTTGATGCAAGGCGAATTACCTTTAATTTGTCTTGATAGCTTTCGAGCAGCGATTCGATTTTCGGCTTTGAACGTTTCGGGTAATTCCAGGTCAATTTGACAAAATCCCAATTGAATCTTTCGTCGCAACCCGCCGCCATATCGGGGCGCTTGCCTTTGCGATACAAGGCGACTCTTTTCAACACGCGCCAAACGCAGACAGCGCGCGGAAAGTCGAGGAAAATCACCGTGTCGGCGCGTTGAATCCGTAAATCAAGCATTCCGCTGTAATTTCCGTCAATAATCCACGCTTCACTCTGCAAAATTTCTTCAACCGTTTCGCGCCATTCTTCTTTTGTCGGCTCGACCCAATTCGGTTTCCAAAAAAGTTGGTCAAGATGAACGATTTTCAAACCGGTCGCTTCGCCAAGTCTTCCGGCAAAAGTTGATTTGCCCGCGCCGGACGAACCGATAACTAAAATCCTTTTCATCACGTCGAGTTAACGATTTTCTTTCGCTATTGTTTGATTTGATAAAACGCTTTGCGTCCCAAATATTTCGCGCCGCTTCCCAAATCTTCTTCGATTCTAAGCAATTGATTGTATTTTGCGATGCGGTCGGAACGTGAAAGCGAGCCGGTTTTGATTTGTCCGGCGTTGGTTGCGACCGCTAAATCGGCGATAAAATTGTCTTCGGTTTCGCCGGAACGATGTGAAATAACCGCCGTCATATTATTCGTTTTGGCAAGTTCGATGGCGTCTAAAGTTTCTGTCAAAGTGCCGATTTGATTGACTTTTATCAAAATTGAATTTGCCGCGCCGGTTTCAATTCCCTTTTGCAGAAATTTCACGTTTGTTACAAACAAATCATCTCCGACAAGCTGAATTTTTTTGCCGAGCTGTTCGGTAATTTTCTTCCAGCCGTCCCAATCGCTTTCCGCCAAACCGTCTTCGATGGAAATAATCGGATATTTTTCGCACCAGTCAGCCCAGTATGCAATCATTTCATCGGATGAAACGGTGCGTTTGTCACTCTTTTTGAAAACATAATTAGTGCCGTCAAAAAACTCGCTCGCCGCCGGGTCGAGCGCAATCATCACGTCGTCGCCCGCCGCGTAACCGGCGCTTTCAATCGCTTCTAAAATAGTTTCAATCGCTTCTTCATTCGATTTCAGATTCGGAGCAAAACCGCCTTCATCACCGACTGCCGTCGAATAACCGCGTTTTTTCAAAACCGCTTTCAGATTGTGGAAGATTTCCGCGCCCGCTCGTAAAGCGTCGGAAAAAGTTTCCGCGCCGACCGGCATTACCATAAATTCCTGAAAATCCACGTTGTTGTCGGCGTGCGCGCCGCCGTTGACGATATTCATCATCGGCACGGGCAAAGTTTTTGCGTTGACTCCGCCGAGGTAACGATAAAGCGGAAGTTCGAGAAATGCAGCGGCGGCGCGCGCGTTTGCCATTGAAACCGCCAACAGCGCGTTTGCGCCCAGATTTGATTTGTTGTCCGTGCCGTCGAGCGCAATCAACGCTTCGTCAATCGCCGTCTGGTCAAGCGCGTCCATTCCTTCGAGTTCGGGGCTGATTTTTTCGTTGACGTTTTCAACTGCGTTTGAAACTCCTTTGCCCAAATATCTCGAATCGTTGCCATCACGCAACTCGACCGCTTCGTTTTCGCCGGTTGACGCGCCCGACGGAACAGCCGCGCGACCCTGCGTGCCGTCTTCCAATATAACTTCAGCCTCAACAGTCGGATTGCCGCGCGAATCCAAAATTTCACGCGCCCAAACTTCTTCGATTAAACTCATTGCGTATAAAACTCCGGTAAAAAAAATTTGAATAACTGCACAGTTAACTTAACGTGAAACCGTAAAAAACAAAAATCCCACTGACTAGAAATCACGCTTAAATATAAGGATATAAAAATTGAATAAACCTATTTTATTGACGAAAGATGTGTTAAGGCTTCGGTTGAGCCGGGCAAACTGCAACCGTTGCGCGTTTGATATGGATGGGTTTCGTCGGTTTTTCAGCTTCGACCGGCATTTTGTTTATTGCATCGACTGCTTCCATTCCGCTCACGACGCGCCCGAAGGCGGCGAAAGTTTTGTCGAGATGAGGCGCAGCGCCGACGAGGATAAAGAAGTTGGTCGTCGCGCTGTTCGGAGCATTGGAACGCGCCATCGAGATAATGCCCCGCTCGTGTTTGATTAAGTTCGACTCATCGGGAACAGGTCGATTAGCTCGCGCGGCGAGTTCGTGTGTAAACTTTTCGTGCGTGCCGAGATTGCCGCCCTGCACAATAAAACCCGGAACAATGCGGCTGAAAGTGGTCGTATCAAACGCGCGTGTGGCGGCAAGATTGAGAAAACTACGCACCGTTTCAGGCGCGCTTTCGGGAAACATTTCAAGCTCGATAACGCCCGCTTCGGTGTCGAACCGGACGCACTGCGCCGCCATTTTTTCGACCGTAGCTTTTTCAAACGGTTCGGACGGCGGTGATTTAACGCCTGCTACAGGACGCTTATTGGATTTCTTCAAAGTCTGCGGCGCGGCTGTCGGTGTTTTCGCCTGTTTGTCTGGCGTCTTGTTTTGCGCGCTCGCCGTAACAACAAGAGCGATTAAACAAAGGGCGATTAAATTTAGAGCTTTCGACATTTTATTTTTCTTTTACCTCAACAAAACAATTCAAAAATAGGCGTTTTCTTACGAATTTTCCATACGCACTTTCAAAATACGGCGTTTATCGACTTTTTTAATTTGGAAAATATGTCCGTTAAAAGCTACTGTTTCGCCTTCGTTCAAAATTTGTCCCGACTCGCTCATCAAAAATCCGGCAACGGTTGTATAACCTTCTGAAACCGGCAAATTCAAACTCAGACGGCGATTGAGGTCGCGCACGGCGAGATTTCCATCAAGCGTGAAACTTCCGTCCGGTTCGGGTTTGATTTGTTCGTTGACTTCTTCGTCGTGTTCGTCGGAAATGTCGCCGACGATTTCCTCCAAAAGGTCTTCGAGCGTGATAATTCCTTCGACGCCGCCGTGTTCGTCAACGACAAAACCGAAATGTGCTTTGCCGCGCTGCATCTGGCGCAAAACGTCGTCGAGCCGCGCTGTATCGACAATATAAATCGGCTTTTGCAAAACTTTCTCAAGGCGGAAAGATTTAGGGCGCAGCAGATAACTCATCACATCTTTGCTGTGGATAACGCCCGCAATTTCATCGAGCGAGCCGCGATAAACCGGAAGACGCGAATAACCGTGCTGGTGAAAAGCAAGAGCAATTTCTTCGAGCGTCGAAGTTGCCTGAATACCGACGATTTCCGTGCGCGGAATCATCGCTTCTTTGACAGTTGTCTCCGAAAACTCGAAAACCTGATTGATAAGCCGCCGCTCCTCTTTGTTAAGGTGTCCGCTTTCTTCAGAAACTTTTATCAGTTGGCGGATTTCTTCTTCCGTGTATATAGAAGCGTGTTCGCTCGTCGCGTGGAAACCGAAAAGATTGACCGTTTTCGCGCTTGCCCAATCGAGCACATGAATAAAGGGTTTGAAAATTTTATAGAAAATCTGCATCGGCAGAGCAGTCGCCATCGCCACTTTTTCGGCAATCGACAAGCCGACGAGTTTCGGAGCTTGTTCGCCTAAGACAATATGTAGAGTTGTAACTATGGCAAACGCGATACCGTATGAAACGAAGTGCCGCATCGATTCGGGCAAACTGTTTAACGCATCACCGAGAATGGCTTCGACGACCGGCTCGCCGAGCGCGCCTAAACCGAGCGAGGCGAGCGTGATGCCGAGCTGCGAAGCCGAAAGATAAGCGTTGAGATTATCGAGCAAGCCAAGAAGACGTTTCGCGCTTTTGTTTCCTTCTTCGGCAAGCGCTTCGACGCGCGAGCGGCGCACACCGACAAAGGCAAATTCCGCCGCGACGAAAAAACCGTTTATGAAAACCAACACGATTACTGAAAAAATTTTGAGAGCGATTGAAAGCCAGGATTCCGGTTCTAGAGCGGTTGCGGGTTCGGTTGCGAAAAAAAATAAGATATTACTAAAGGAGGCGTCCATTTTTTATTGCCGTTGTTTTTGTAAAAAAATCTATGTCTTAAAATCCGACTTCAGAATTATATCACTTTAATTTGTTCGGTAAAAAACTTTTCAAATTCGTTCACGCCAAACGACATCAATAATATCCTGAATCAGCGGCTGACACGAACCACAGCCTCTGCCCGCACGACATGCGTCGGAAACTTCTTCGACGGTTTCGAGTAATTTATCTTTAACCAAAATTTCAACTGTCTCTTCCGAGATACCGAAACAAGTGCAGATTAAAGCCTTTTCGCCTGCAAATTCTTCAATTTGCGCAGTACGAAAATTCAAGAATGCCGTCTGCAATGCTTCGAGACAAACTTTTAAACAATGCGCCCGATGCGCCGGAAATTCGTCCAATTCAATTTCAATTTCCCTCTGCAAAACGCTTTTGTCTAAACCGTGTAGCTCGACAAGTTTTCTGCCCTTGATTTTCTCGCACAGAGTTTCAGCTGCCGCAATCATAAAACCGCAGCCGCTTGTCTTGAATTTGGCTTCGACGATTTGTTTCGAGTCTTTTTCAATCCGCAAAAAAAGTTTGACAAACGTGCCGCAAGCGAAGCTCGCGCTTGCCCCGACAGCATTTGCGCTCGCCGCTTCACCGATATTTTGCGGACGCTCGAATTTTTCGTTGATTTTCGCGGGATAAAATTTCACCCGTAAATGGTAAATGGTAAATGGTAAATGGTAAATGCCGGAAAAGTTTCTTTTACAATTAGCGATTAACCATTTACCATTTACTTTTTATGAAGTTTTTTTACTTTTTACTCTTTACCTTTTATTTATTACTTGGCTTAGCGTGTCGCCCCGCAGCCGCGCCGGTTTCGGTTTCCAATAAACCAGTTTCGATAAACGACGTTCGGCAAAAAAATTTGCCGCCGTCAAAACCTTTAGCGGAAATGACTTGGACGAGTTTCGACGGTGAACCGCAAAAACTCGGCGAATTGAAAGGAAAGGTTATCGTTCTGGATTTTTGGGCGACATATTGCCCGCCGTGTCTGGAAGAAATTCCGCATTTGAACGAGCTGCAAACCAAACACGGCGCGAAAAATCTGCAAATCGTCGGGCTGCACGTCGGCGACGACGAAGACCGTCTGAAAGTTCCCGCTTTTGCCGAGCGTTTGAAAATAAATTATTCGCTTGCTTCGCCAGAAGACGAATTGATGCGTTTCATTTTTGCCGACCGCAATGATATTCCGCAAACTGCCGTTTTTGACCGCGACGGCAAACTTCTTCGTAAATTCGTGGGTTTTGATTTGAAAACGAAATACGATTTAGACAAAACAATCGAGCAAGCCGTAAATCAATGAACGACGAGAAACCAAATAAATCTGCAAAACTTCGGACGGTCGAACAAATTTCTGCTGGCGGCGTGGCTTTTCGTCAAAGCGGTTCTGATTTTGAAGTTGCTATAATTTCGGCAAAACCCGGTTTGCGCTGGCAATTGCCGAAAGGAATCATTGATAAAGGTGAAACGCCGGAAATCGCCGCGCTGCGCGAAGTGCGCGAAGAAGCCGGAATCGAAACCGAACTGTTGTCTGAAATTGAAACAATTGAGTATTGGTATGTCGGCGACAATCGCGGCGAGCGCGTACGGTTTCACAAACTCGTACACTTTTTCCTGCTGCGTTATACGAGCGGCAATGTCGCAGATCACGATTTTGAAGTTGCCGAAGCACGTTGGGTAAAGACGGACGAAGCCTTAAGAATTCTGGCTTTTAAGAGTGAAAAAAACGTAGTTGAAAAAGCAGTCAAACTAATTTCGGAATTATCGAAAAACGGTTTTCCAATTTCCTGAAAAATTTCTGATAAATCTAAGCAAATGCGTTTTGTGTTTGCGATTCTGCAAAAATCTCTTTCACCGCGCGAATCGTGTTGCAGTGAATTTCAACCGTATCATTTATATCCAGAGCGTAACCGCCGCTCATCACGGTTACAATCGGAACTTCGCGCTGTTTGGCAAATTTCAAAACAGTTTTGTCTCTTGCGCGCAATCCTTCAATCGTCAAACCGAGCCGTCCGAGTTTGTCTTGCTCAAACGGGTCTGCGCCGCCGAGATAAAAAACGATGTCGGGATTGTGCAGAAAAACGCGCGGCAACGCTTCGTTTAATGTTTCTAGGTATTCTTTGTCTGATGTTTTATCCGGCAATTCAATGTCGAGATTGGAAATTTCTTTGAAAAGCGGATAATTTTTCGCGCCGTGTATCGAAAAAGTAAAAACGCTCTGGTCGTCTTTAAAGATAAAAGCCGTGCCGTTGCCTTGATGTACGTCGCAATCAACGATTAGAAACTTTTCGGCTAAATTTTCTCTCTGCAAAACTCGAACAGCAACAGCGACATCATTTAAAACGCAAAAACCTTCGCCTCGGTCGGGAAAAGCATGATGCGTGCCTCCGGCGAGATTTGAAGAAACGCCCGTCTCTAAAGCGTGTTTTGCCGCATTGATTGTGCCGGAAGTTGCAAGAAACGAGCGTCTCACGAGCGATTGCGACCAGGGCAGACCGAGTTTGCGGACTTCTTTCGCCGTCAAAGTTCCGCCGCGAAGCCGTGATACGTAATCTTTGGTGTGAATGAGCAAAACGTCTTCGATTTCTGCAGGCTGCGGTTCGACAATTTCAGATGAAGACAATGTTTCTTCCGCCAATAATTTATCTCTGACAAGTTCAAATTTTTTTATCGGAAAAACGTGTCCTTCGCCAATGTCAGCGTAATAATAAGGCGAATAAAATATTCTGTAACTGCTCATTTACTCAATGGTAATTGATGAATGATAAATGGTAAATATTGGGCTTGATTCGTAACTTAAAAAGAAGTGCGGCTTGTGTTCGGGAAACACAAGCCGCGGTTTTGGCGGAAGGCTAAACTGTAGGCAAAACGGAACTGATAGGCGAAAGGCGGATTATCAGGGGACAGGCAAATTGTGTCGGTGAAAACTCTCCGCAAGTTAATTGACCGGCACAAAATCTTTTTTATTCGGACGACTCATACCGATTTTTCTGGCTTCGCGCTCAATGGCGCGCGAGTCGGTTTTCAAATTATGTATCTCTTCTTGAATTGCCAAATTTTCATTGGTCATTTGTTCAATTTCCGTGTTTAAGCGTTCATTCTGCTGCGCTTCAGTGTTCATTATCGAATAAGCACGAAGATTTATCGCTATACAGAGCATCAGCGTCATCGATGTGATAACGGCAAACACTAACCACTGCGGGGTTACGCTCTCGCCGCCTTTTACAGCGGTTTCGACTCGATCTCTGACGGGCATCGAAATCGTTTGTGTATTATGCCAATAAGTAACTGCGACCTTGCTCAAGTAACACCTCCAAATCATTCGTGTTTTCGCTTTCTGCGTAAATTCTAACCAACGGTTCTGTTCCTGATGGGCGCATCAGCATCCAGCTGCCGTCTGCAAAAATAAACTTCACACCATCTATCCGATTTATCTTTTCAATTTTTCGACCCGCGATTTCCGACGGTTCTTGCGCGAGCTTTTCTTTCAAATTTTTTGCGACTTCATCGGTTAATTTGACCCCGATACGACCTGATTCGAGTTTTCCGACGCGGCTGTAAAGTTCGTTTAACTGTTCAGTCAAACTTTTACCGCGTGCGGCAACTGCTTCCGCCGCCAAAAGACAAGCTAAAATGCCGTCTTTTTCGGGGTAATGTCCTTTGATGGAAAGACCCGCCGATTCTTCACCGCCTAAAATAATCTCGCCCTTATTTATCAACTCGCCGATAAACTTAAAACCAACCGGCGTCTCATACAATTTCAAACCGCGATTTTCGGCAACTCTGTCAACCAGATGCGTTGTTGCGACGCTCCGTGCAATGCCTTGCGTCCATCCTCGGCTTTCAGCTAAATAATCCGAAAGCAGGGCAATCAATTCGTTTGGCGAGATAAACGCGCCGTTGCTGTCAATTACTCCGAACCTGTCGCCATCACCGTCTGTTGTAAGTCCGAGCGACAAACCTTTTGAGGTAACCGCCTGACGAAGTTCGTCAAGATGTTCCTCGCCTGGCTCGGGTGAGCGTCCGCCGAAAGTTACGTCACGCCAATCATGTATAGTTTTAACTTGCAAGCCATTGTCGCGCAAGATTTTATCAAGATAACCGCGACCGGTTCCCCAAAGTGCGTCGTAAGCATATCTGCCTTTTGCAGCAGCGATTTGGTCAAAGCGAATTTTAGTTTTCAAATCGTCCAAATAGTTCGGACGCGCATCATACTCTTCAATCGAACCACCGTCTTTTTCTGCAGCTTTCGATTTGTTTTGAACAAATTCTTCTATTTGTTCTGTTACTTCCGGCAATGCCGGCGCACCATCTGCCGTCGAGAATTTAATGCCTTGATATTCTGGCGGATTATGCGATGCGGTAAAATTTATTCCGCCCAAGGCTTTTTCAATTCTGATAGCATGCGAAATCGTCGGCGTCGGCGTCGGGTTTTGACAAAGCAAAACGCGAAAACCCTTTTGTTTAGCAATTTCAGCGGCGATTCCGGCAAATTTCTCACCCATAAACCGCGAATCATGTCCGATGATTAAAGTCGCTGGGTTATCACATAAAATCTGATTCAAATAACTACAAATTCCTTCAGTTACAAGTCTGACGTTTACAAAATTAAACTCGTCAGCGATAATTGCCCTCCAACCCGACGTTCCGAAGCGAATAGACATATAAGCAAATAAAGGAAGGAAAATTTTGACTTTTACAATTAATAAAGTCTTTATAAAGCTCTAAGTTCTAAAACTTCGTAATATATGAGTCAGAAATGACAAATTGAAATTATTTATAATTTCTTGTCATAAGGTGAGATTGACTTTAGCATAAGTAAAAAAATTGTGTAAAGATCTTTTTTTGTTCTTTAACGTCTTTATTTACCAGGTTTACAGAATTTGCTTAAAGTAACCAATAAGGTAAGTGCTTAAATGTGAACAAATAGTGAACTAAAATCCGAATAATTAATTTGCACTTTATTTATCCGATAATCCTTGGTTATCTTTTTAGATTATAGTTTAATCTGTGAAAATTTGTTAAGCGTTGGTTTAAAGTAAAAACTGAGAGCTAATTTTTGATGCACAAAAAACCGGAATTTTAATGTGTCATAATCTCCTATTGAGCAGAAATTATTTAATTTGGGGCAAAATAATACAAATTACTTGCATTGGGCTTTTGAACTTTTAATTAATAAAACCTTTATTATGAGTTAATTAACAAAAAAGGCTAAGTGGCACATTTTTTGCTATTCAATAACAAATGATTTGTAAGAGAATTATTAATTGTTTATTACACAAATCCTATATCTACCATTAAACACGCAGAGATAGCTGTATTTTTTAAGAAAACTTTGAAAACAATCCAGAAAGATATTTTTCAAAGTATTATTTACTTGGAGAAAAATCATGAGACCTATAAAACACCTTGAGAAAAGTTTGACATATGTTGCAAGCGGAGTTTTCAAAGCAATCAAATCTGTTAACCAACACAAACCTAATCCTTCATTTACTCCGAAATGGTCGGATAAACCGCTGCTTAAGTCTTGGCAGAAAACAAAACCAACGCTTGGTTTTCCGCGAACGACCGACTCGCTTTGTCCTAACTGTGTTATCGAAGCGCGGGAAGACATTTTAAGTGGTAAGCAGGATGTTTCGCTGCTCGTTAACGAAAAAGTTGGCGAAATAAAAGCTCAAATAATCGAACGCGACGGTCAAATCTGGATGATAAAAGATTGTGCGACGCACGGGCATTTTGAAGATTTAATGGCTATTGACTCGAAATTTTTGCAGCACATTGAAGCAAACTTTCCGGGGCGCGACATCCAATCGCACAACGACGAAAAACTTCACAATCATGGTTCCTCTACAATCAAATACGGACGTGGCGCGGTTTTAACCGTTGACCTGACAAATCGCTGCAATATGATGTGCGACCCGTGTTTTATGGATGCTAATCAAGTCGGTTTCGTTCATGAACTTTCGATGGAAGACGTTCAGGAAATTCTCGACAATGCAATTTCAATTAAACCGCGTCGTCAAATGTCAGTTCAGTATTCAGGCGGCGAGCCGACGCTTTCACCGCATTTTCTCGAATCAATCCGTTATGCGCGCAAAGTTGGTTACAACTCGGTGCAAGCCGCGACCAACGGAATCGAGTTTGCGAAATCGAAAGAATTTTGCCGCGAATCCGCGGAAGCCGGGTTGCGATTTGTTTATTTGCAGTTTGACGGAATCGGTAACGACGCTAACTCACATCGTCAAATTGGTAACTTGTTTGACGTGAAACTTCGCGCCATCAACAATTTACACGAAGCTGGCGTTGACATTGTTCTCGTTACCACTCTTGTTAACGGCGTGAACAACGACCAGGTTGGAACGATTGTTCGTTTTGCTTTGGAAAATCCGAAAAAGATTTCGTTTGTGTCATTTCAGCCCGTTTCATTCACTGGGCGCGACGAACACATAACTGAGCAACGTCGCCTGCAACAGCGTTATACTCTTTCGCATCTTGCACAGGATGTTCAAAAGCAAGTTGGAATTACAGAACCGACGCGCGATTGGTTTCCGCTCAGCTTGATGGGGGCGTTTGCCGATTTCGCCGATTTGGTTCACGGACCGGAAGCCGATTGGGGACAAGTTTCCTGCGGCTGCCATCCGAACTGCGGCGTCGGAACCGCCGTGATGATTAATAAAGAAACCAAAGAAATGGCGCCTGTTCCGCAGTTTCTGAACATTCCAAATCTCGTCGAAGATATGAAACACATTACCGACACGAATCGCGGTAAATGGTTTTCAAATATGATGATGGGTTTGGCGCTGCTTAAAAACTACAATCCATACGGAGCGCCGCACAGCCTAACGCTCGGCGGAATCTTTGCGAAATTTGATAAGTCGTTTGGCTTGACCGGCAAAAACTACGGAAAGGTTGACGGCACGCGTACGGCGGAAGACATTGAAAAACGCCGCAAAGACCCCTGGAACTTCCTGTTCATCGCTGGAATGTGGTTTCAAGACCTCTTTAATTACGATTTCCGCCGTACCGAAATGTGCATTATTCCATACGGCACGCAGGAAGGCGAGATTTCATTTTGCGCTTATAACACAGGAATCGGCTGGAGAAATATCATTGAGCATATGCATCAAAATGCAACTGTTGCTCAGTGGTATAAAGAACATGGTCGCCACGAAGTTTTCGCTCGCGGCAAAGAGGTTGGTCTAGACGATCCGACGCACAATCTTATTTTGAATGAAGTTGACCTTTCGCGCCCGGACAAACCGGAAATGGAAGGACCGAAAACTGCTGCCGAAGAAATGCAGATGATGCGAAAACTTTATCAGCAAATGGTAATGGAGAAAAACAACATCAAAGGCGAAAGTCTCGTGCAAATCGGCGGGTTGAAGCGTGAAAGGAAAGCTGAACCAGAAAATGCTTCGGCTTAAACTCTAAATTAAATTTAATTTAAAATCTCTGCAAATGATAAAATTTGCAGAGATTTTTTTATTACAAACTGAAACTAATTTACCAATTCATTAGTTTTTGAACAATTTTTTTTATAAACTGGTTAATCCTTAGAAAAACACTATTAAATTCATGTTTTTCTAAAGATTATTTCAATGATTCATTCAAACTTTTCGGTATAATTGATGCCAATCTCAAGAAACGAATTTCGGTATGCGCTCAGTCGTTTTGCTAGCGGTGTAACGGTTGTAACCACTAAAGATACGGGGGGAAGATTACACGGCATCACAGTTAGCGCTTTTTGTTCCGTGTCTCTGGTACCGCCGCTAATTCTGGTATGTATTGAAAAGAATACGGGAAGCCATCGCGCGCTTGCGGAAAGCACAGCTTTTGTCGTTAATCTGCTGGGTTCAAACCAGCAGTATCTTTCCGAGCGTTTTGCTTCGCGTCTGCCGGATAAGTTCGAAGGAGTTTCTTACCGCCGTGGAATTGAAGATTTGCCAATTTTGGAAAACACCCTCGCAAATCTGGAATGTGTTTTGAAATATTCTTACGAAGCGGGCGACCATACGATTTTTGTCGGTCAAGTTGAAAAATCGCACGCTTCCGCCGATGGCGAGCCGCTCGTTTATTTTCACGGAAATTACACAGAAATAAAAAATTCAAACGGCAACAGTTAAAACTTCGCTTCGTGATTTTACTTTTTTTCCGGTTCGTAAAGAAATTTTTTAGCAATAAAGCCGGTCAGGAGCATCAATAATCCGACTGCAACCAGATAAATATTTATTTCTTTATAAATCAGAAAAATAATTAAACCCGCCGAAAAAACTAACACTGACACAATATTGCTGAGAACGTAAATCAAACCTGCGTAATCTTCCCTTTCCATAAAATCATTTTTCGCTTCAGAAACGGTTTCGTTATACCAATGATTTTACACTATTTCCGAAGCAAGCATTTTCTGCAAATCCGGCTCGCCGAGCGTATAGATTTCGTTGCAAAATCCGCAAGTCATCTTCGCACCTTTGTCTTCTTCAAGCATTGATGCAACCTCGGTTCTACCAAGGGAAGAAATCAGAGAAACGGCGCGCTCAAACGAGCAATTGCAGGAAAACACTACTGCTCTCTCTTCCAAAATTTCAAAATCAATCACACCTAAAACGAGGTTCAGAAGGTCTCGCGGCGTTGCGCCTTGAGTGATAACGGTTGTCAGGTGTGGGGCGTGTCCGATTGTGTCTTCAATCATCGTGGCGATATGTTCGTTTGCGCCCGGCATCATTTGAATCATCACGCCGCCCGAAGCCGTAACGAAAGGCTCTGTGTTTTGCAGCAGAACTCCTAACAGAACGGCAGACGGAATTTGTTCTGATTTTGCCATATAATATGCAAAATCTTCGGCAATTTCGCCTGAAACGAGTGGGACAGAACCGACGTAAGGTTCACGATAAAGCCCGATGTCATAACCCGATTCGCGGATAACATATAACGTACCATTTCCGACAATTCCGCTGACGTCGAATTTTCCGTTTGCTTTCGGCGGCAATTCAGCGTGCGGATTTTTGACGTAACCGCGCACCGTACCCTGATTACTGGCTTCGGCGACAAGACCGCCGACCGCGCCGTCACATTCGATTTTTACCGTTAATCGGTCAAATTCCTTGAGACTTGCGCCAAGCATAAGCGTTACCGTCAAAACGCGACCGAAAGCAGCGGAAACAGTCGGCGAAGTTTCGTGTCTGCGCATCGCTTCGGCAACAATATCGGTAGTAATTGCAGCCATAACACGGACTGTTCCATCGACGGCTGTTCCGTAAACTAATTTGTCCATCAGAATAGTTTCGACAAATTTTACCCGGAAAGTCAAATTTATCGAAATTTCAAAATAAAGAGGAAAAAATATTTATGGACATAACTTAATAATTTACTTTAAGTTACGCGCTATTTTGATGAAAATTATATTGCCGACACAATATATTGTGCTTTTTTTGTTGACAAGCGAAAATAACTTCTTGTATATTACTCTTCACTCGGGAAGGAAATCTAACTCAACTAACCCGCGTAGAAGTTAAAAGCAGTTCATCAACACCCACATTTGTAATGCAAAAAACGAATTAAAAAATTAGAATAAAAGAAAGCATTTTCTTGGAAAAGGTCGAAAAGGAAAGATAAAAAATGAGTACAGTCTTTGAACCAATCGTCTCCGGTAATTTTGTCGCAACAAACGAAAAAACAAACGGAAATGGAGCAAAAGCCGCTAAACGCGAAATCAAACCGATTGGTCTGAACGGTCAGAAAGTCGTCGGCAAACGCTACTCACTGAAAGACGCGAACGGCGAAGCAATTGAAACTTGGGATGACATTGTGCGGCGCGTCGTCGGACATGTTTCGACCGCCGAACAAGACCCGATAATGCGCGATTATTTTTATAATTCGATGCTTGAGGTGATGCTCAACCGCGAATTTATACCGAACACGCCTTGCCTGGTTAATGCGGGAAAACCGAAAGGACAACTTGCCGCTTGTTTCGTTCTGAATGTTCCCGACTCAATCGAAGGCATTATGGAACACGCGCAAGCTGCCGCAATTATTCATCAAACCGGTGGCGGAACAGGTATGACCTATGAATTCATACGTCCGATGGGCGCGATGGTCAATTCCACGCGCGGCGTCGCAAGCGGTCCGGTTTCGTTTATGAACATCGTCAACACGATGACCGAAGTCGTCAAACAAGGCGGCGTCCGACGCGGCGCGAATATGGGTATGATGCGATGCACGCATCCTGATCTGCTTCGTTTTATTCACGCTAAAAATGATCAGCACTCTTTGACCAATTTTAATATCTCCGTCAACGTTACCGACAAATTTTTGGAAGCAATAGATAAAAAAGAATGGTTTCATACTGAATTTGGCGGCAAGAATTGGACGCAAGCCGTTTTTGACCCTGTAACCGGAAATGACTACGTGGTTTATCGTCGCCCCAATGGTGAAACCGTTACGTTTGCCGATAAATTTGCTTTTGAAAACGCAGACCTTTCTGATTGCACAATCGAACAACCGCCGCAGCCCGGAATGGTTTTTGCGCCCGACATCTGGAACAGAATTATCGCTTCGGCGCACAAATACGCCGAACCCGGAATTGCTTTTATTGACCAGGTAAATCGTCACAACCATATGATGAAATCAATGGGTCCGATTTACGCAAGCAATCCTTGCGGCGAACAATTTTTGCACTTTTCCAACTCATGTAATCTTGGAAGCATTGATTTATCTAGATTTTATAGGAAACAAGGCGACGGCACGAGTGTTGAGGAAAATATTGAGTGGGAAAGACTGGCGAAAGTTACGCATCTCAGCACGCAGTTTTTGGACAACGTGATTGACGCCGGAGATTTTCCGCTTGAAGACATTAATGATGTCGTTAAAAGAACTCGTCCTGTCGGACTCGGAATTATGGGTTTCGCCGATTTATGTCTGAAATTAAAAATCACTTACGGCTCGCCCGAATCAATCGATTTGATGGACAGAGTAATGGGATTTGTCCGCAAAGAAGCCTGGAGAGCGTCGCTCGAGATCGGCGCGGAAAAAGGCGCGTTTCCCGAATTTGAAGCGAACCGCGAAGCGTATGAGAAATTTTTGTATGACGAAATCGGAATTTCGCGCGATACGCCCTTGACGCCGCGCAATTACGAAACAACGACGATTGCGCCGACGGGAACAATTTCCCTTGTCGCCGAAACATCTTCGGGCTGCGAGCCGAATTTTTCCTGGGCTTATGTTCGCCAGGACACAATCGGAACGCGCACTTATGTTCATACTTTGGCAGCGGAAGCGTTAGGAATTGAAGTTGACCAAACCGACGAAGAATCTATCAAACGCGCCGCCCAATACGTCGTCGAACACGAAAGCGAACTTCCCGGTTATTTTATCTCGGCGATGAGTATAACGTCGAAACAGCACGTTCAGGTTCTCGCGGCGGCGCAGCGCAACGTTGATAATTCCGTGTCGAAAACCTGCAACGGCGCAAAAGACGACACAATCGAATCAGTTGACGAACTTTACCGTCTGGCGCGTGATTTGGGCTGCAAGTGCGTGTCGTACTACCGCGACGGCTCGCGCGAAGGTCAGGTTTTGACTTCGATGAAAACCGAAGAAAAGAAAGCGGACGAACCGACCGATACGGAAAAAATCGTTGTTGACGAATGCAACGAATTGACGATGCTCGAAACCATTGCGCAAACGAATAACCGTGCGGCGCAAGCGGAAATTGAAAAAACCACGCATATTGACCGCCCGCGCGAACTACAAGGCTCGACGTGGCGAATTCCGTTCGACAATGTAAATCTTTACGTTACGGTTAACCACAACGGACAAAATGTGTTGGAAGTTTTTGCAACCGGACCTATTTCCGAAGGTGTCGGTCTGCTGGCATCGCGTATGCTGCGCGGCGGATTCGACGTTAAAGAGGTTTCGCGCAGCTTAAACAAGGTTACCGGGACGCACGCCGTCTGGTTTAACGAGCGCCTTTTAACGTCGCCGGAACAAGCAATTGCCGAGTGTTTATTGTTAACTGACCGGCGTCTGCGAAATCTGCCTGCGTCAGAGCGTCAAATCGGCAAAGCCGCGACAATTGAAGAACTTGTTCCCGTTTCCGAAAACAAATCGAAAATGGGAACTTTAATCGGCGAATGTCCCGAATGCAAAGGTCAGCTCGAACATGCTTCAGGCTGTGATTTCTGCCGCGATTGCGGTTATTCAAAATGTCGCTGAAGTATTTGCGGCTGTCTGCTTTATAAACAAAAGTATATACACGAGTTTAGCCTTGGAATTAGTAACTAATTCCAAGGCTATTCTATTTATTCAATTAAAGTAGACAGGTTAAGAGACTAGTTACGACAAGACAATAAGATTAAAACCATAGAGGGTGAAAATTGTCATCACCCATCTATGAGGTAACACCGCGCTATTTTAGCGAATAGTATATGCCGCCGTCGTCATACCTAACATCTCTTTGCAGGGCGGCAATTGCCTGAGCGTTGACAACGCCGAACGACACGCCCGTATAACCTTGCCCTGACATTAACAAATGCCAGACGCCTTGTCGTCGCACGGCAACATCTGCTTTGCCGTCGCCGTCGTAATCTGCCGCAACCGGCTCATCGCCGTTTTGCCCGAACTGCGTCGCCGCAAATGTATAACTTCCATTTGGCGTTGTTAAATATTGATACCAAGCGCCGTCTGACGGTCGGAACACGGCTAAATCATCCTTTCCGTCACCATTGTAATCGGCAACCGCAGGAATGTCGCCCGTTTGACCGAATTGAACACCCCTAAATCGGTTGTTCGACCCGTTTATAAAATCAGTTGCCGCCGGTGCGGATTTGAATCCCGACCAGACTGAAATCATCACTTCACTCGAAACCAGAAGTCCCATCATCGAATCGATGGCGCGAATGGCATTTGACGAACTGCAAAGAAACACGGAAGCGACTGGCAGTAATCTTTACGCCGACTCTTTAGCAACTCTACTTGCCGTCCAGCTTCTCCGCGAGTATTCATCGCACAAAATGCCTGCCGAAAAGCTGTATGTAAATGGTTTGACAAACAAAAAACTTGCGCGGGTTTTGGATTTAATAGAAAGCGATTTGTCCGAAGATCTTTCACTTTCAATTCTGGCAAATGCCGCCGGACTCAGCGAATATCATTTTCTCCGAATGTTCAAGCAATCAACCGGCGTTACGCCGCATCAATACATCATCAATCAACGCATCGAACGCGCGAAGGAATTACTGCAAAAAACAGATATGACCGTTACCGAAATAGCTTATCTGCTGGGATTTTCCACGCCCGCGCATTTCACCCATCACTTCCGCCGCAAAACCGGTGTAACGCCGAGCTAACTGCGCTGACATTTGCAAACAAATGCGATTTTTAGTTGCTGAAAAGATTGTTGGTTCCCCAATTTTGATAACCCTCAATTTTTAGATTTAGAAAAATAATGCGCGAAAACTTATTTTAAGATTTGAGTTTTTGCTATCTGCTGAAAAACTTGATTTCAAAAGTTATACATGTTAAGTCTAAATTTAATAGTCTTCGCATCGAAAAAGCGTTTTAAAGCATCTGAAAAAAATTGATGAAAAAATTAACTTGTATTTTATTTTGTTTGACTTTTGCGCTTGTTTTGTTTGTAGGCAACACGGCGTCGGGCGAAAACACGCCGCAAGCTGCAAACAAAATCGAAAAATCTTTACAGATAAAAGTTACGCCTTGGGGACGAACGCAAACCGAAGTTGATGCGGTAAAATTGCGCGTCGAGCAAAGCAGAGTGGTGCAAAACGCGCTTGAAGATACAAAATATCGCTTGATTTCGTTCGATACAATCGGAAGCGAAATTAAAACCCGACCGGCACAGGTGCCGACCCAGTTTCAGGTCGTTTTTTATGATTACACAAATGATCGAACTGTTGTTGCCGCAGGCGATTTTGCAGGCAAGGAAGAAATCACCGTGCGCGAAGCGGATTTCGAGCCGGGCGTAAGCAGCGAAGAAGTTCAGTCAGCCTACGACTTGATAAAAAACGACTCCGAATTCGGTGTTTTATATTCAAATAATGAAATAAAAACCTTTGCGGCAATGCCGCCGACATCATACGTCAACGGCGAAAGATTGGTAAATATCGGGATAGCATTTTTGAAGACCGGCGAAAACCGAGTAGTCGGGGTCAGTTTTAAGAACAATAAGATCGTTGAATATAAGGGCAGCGCGCCGCTTACTTCAAGAGCTTCACCTGAATCGTGCGGCATCACTGCGGCTAATCAGGGAACGACCAGTTCGGGAACTCCCGGACAATATCAGTTGACCGTCTCGCAAAGCGACGCGACACTTTGGGAGATGCTCGTCATCCGACCTTCAGCTTCGTCCGGTAACGCCGACGAACGCTCCGGCATTGAAATCCGTGACGTAAAATACAAAGGAAAATCGGTTCTCAAACGAGGACACGCGCCGATTTTGAACGTTCAGTATGAAGGTGATTTTTGCGGTCCATATAGAGATTTTCAATACTCCGAAAGTTTTTTTAACGCTCCCGAAGAAGGCGCAACCGAACCGGCATCCGGCATTCGCATTTTAGCCGCCGGTCAGATTGCTCAGACGGCTGTCGACAGCGGCGTTGACCGCGGAAATTTTCGCGGCATAGCTGTTTATACGCAAAACGTCGGCTTAGGTGACGAAATCGTGCTGGTTTCGGAAATGGAAGCCGGCTGGTATCGCTACATTATGGAATGGCGGTTTGCGCCGGACGGCACGATTCGCCCGCGTTACGGTTTCAGCGCGACAAACAGTTCCTGCGTTTGCGCCACGCACACGCACCACGTTTACTGGCGTTTTGATTTCGATATAGTCAGCCCGACGAATAAGATTTTACAGGTCGAGCGCGGACGCAGGTTTTTGCAGCTGGTTACAAATGAAACTGCGCGTCTTAGAAATTATGCGACCAATCGGAGCTACTTGATCCAAAATTCAAACTCGGATGAAGGATACCTGCTTGTGCCGAATCTTTCGGACGGTGTAAGCGATGCGTTCAGCGGCGGCGATTTTTGGTTTTTGAAATATCACGCCGAAACAGACGGTGAACCGACCGAGATTGACGACCCGAACAGCAACACGGGCGACCCGAAACTTGACGTTCCGGCAAATCTCGCGCCGTGGGTCAATAATGAATCGCTGGTTAATCAAGACGTTGTTGTCTGGTATACAGCGCGTTATGTCCATTCCCGCGACGGCGAAAGTCTGCTGAGTCCAGAACGCAGCGGAAGTGCTGTGATAGACGGTGACCACGTCGTCGGTCCAAACCTTCGCCCGGTGCGCTGGTAAAAATTTTGCATTTACACACGAGGAAAAAGACGAATTCTAAAGGCGAACTCGTCTTTTTCTTTTATGTGTAATAATTGTTTTATTTATTAACGTTACAGACTATTTTTGTTGCTTTTCCGTTTTATAAAGTATGCCTAAAAACCGCTTCAACCTTTGCAATTCCTGAGAAAAGTGAGAAAATCCTTGCTTGTGAAAAAATCGGTGTTTTCGATTTTCTATTTCTACGAATAACCTTTAGCGCGTTTGCCCAAAAGCTGAAAAGTAAATCAAGCTGGCAGAAAGAAATTATAAATGTTGGATGCGGGAGTTTTAGAAAGACTTTTTGACGGCGAAGCCCGAAGCGTCGCGCGCGCGATTACGAAAGTTGAAAACGGCGCGGAAGACGCCGCCGAACTGATGAAGGCGGTTTTTCCCAAGACGGGAAAGGCTTTGGTTATCGGTATTACCGGCTCGCCCGGCGCCGGAAAATCTTCACTTGTCGACAAACTCGCGCTCTTTTACCGCGACCGAGGCGAACGAATCGGCATCATTTGCATTGACCCGTCAAGCCCGTTTTCGGGCGGCG